>ENA-ORKV01000386-ORKV01000386.1-human-gut-metagenome-genome-assembly--contig:-NODE-386-length-56179-cov-15.060123_pt1 | contig 56179 bp, 60 predicted proteins | sample MGYA00243058_ERZ508805 | MGnify/ENA primary metagenome ERZ508805 (study PRJEB26277, sample SAMN04329770) | human gut metagenome | biome: human-associated habitat | host: Homo sapiens | place: USA...
TAGGTTTAAATTACTTGTTTTGCACTGATTAAGATATCGAACTGCGATTTCAGTTCTCTGAACAATAGGCAAAAGTAGTAAAAAATCCATGCAAAAACCGCCTTTTAATGTTAAAAAGACTTTAAAGACCTTAAGAACTTTAAGGACCTTATCTCAATAAGGTGCTAAAAAACGCGCGGCCCAAAAGTCGCGCGTTCTGTGGCTATTGTCTTATCATTTAATCTGTCGGAGCTACAGCCGCACGGATATCGCTGTCGGGATTAATAGTGCCCTCTTCCGGCTCATCGCCGTTTCCGGGAATGTCATCATCGTCATCAACAATCTTGACAGGCAATACGATATAGGCGATGCCGGCCGCACGATCAACCTGATAGACGGTCGAGCGTATCTGCATTATGTAGTCGCCCGGCTCCATTCCCTCAGTGTCGACGGTAATGCCGAACGGCTCCACAATAGTTGTCCCGAGAAACTGATAGTTCCAATAATATGAAGTAGCGCCGAGATTGGCGGCCTTATAGCCCGATTTGGGCGTAACCTTAATGGCGTCGATATTCAGCTCTTCCCCCTCGACGACATAATAGACGCCGTCGACTTCGGTAGCACCCGAATAGTCGACCGAGATATTGACTTCGGGAAGTTCGTCATCGTTGCTGCATGAACTCAATGCGAAAGGCAGCGCTAACAGCAGTGCGTAAAGAATCTTTTTCATTGTCGTTTAGTATTTGATGTTTTCCTTAAAACAATTTCACGCGCGAATAGGTTGACCATCACTCCGATATAATTTGTAACCAAGTTTTAATAAAAAAATGTTTGATTAGTTCTGTCGGTTTTATAACTTTGCGACATCTTCCGTTGACAATTACAATCTTCCGTTTTAATACTTTAACCAATTCTTTAATCATGAAAAAAACTTCTTTCGCACCCTAAAATGCGATAGTCTTGCGTCTTCAGCTTTTGTTCGCGCACATACTACCCCATTTTAAATACCAATCTTTTATTTAACCCTCTCTATATATGAAAAAACAACTACTTCTTATTCTTGCTTTGCAGGCATTTATCCTGCCGGCGAGAGCCGAACAGGGTGTAGACCCTTACATGCTCTACAATTTCAGGAACAACGATAAAGCAACAGATTACGGCACAAACTTCGGCACTTCCGTTGCTTTGACCAATGTTTTTGCCACCGTGGTCGGTAAAGATGTCACTTCATTCGACATTGACAATGCTCCCGACTATGTCGGAGCGATCACCGAAGCCTCAAACGTAGCTTACAACTCAAAAGGGGGTATCTACATGAAAGCCGGGGGCAAATTTACCTTTACCCTCAAGAAAAGTTACAAGGTCAAGGAATACCAGTTCATGGGCCGTCAGGCCAACGGAACGACTGCCACTGTAACAGTAAACGGTGTATCATTCGACGGCCCGACGGCAACCATTGAAAGCGGAACATTCAGCCGCCTCTATCCCACTCCGGCATCTCCAACAGAGATCAACGCAATCACTATCTCATCCGACAAAGATGTTTCCATCAAATCCATCGGAATCTATATCGAAGCAGAAGAATCAAAGCACAAAGTCACAATTACCCCCCCTCAGGAACTTACCGCGTCGGACAGACACTCACAGCCTCATGCGGCAACGACACTGACATCCTCCAGTGCGCCATCTATAAAGATGGCAGCAACGTCGCCTGCGATTCATTTAATAGTACCGGCACTTATAATTACACTTTCACCGAAGCCGGCAAATATACCGTAGAAGCCACAGCATATTCTTCGGACTATAAAGAGTATTCCGAAACGGTCACAAACACTTACATAATCACCGACGGCACCGCCGCCGTTTTATCGGTCGACAAGGAGTCAGGCTCATACAAATTGCCGTTGACCATCAATGTCACCTCTACGAATGCCGACGATCAATTTTCATTGACGCTCGCCGATGAGAACCAGACAATAGCCGACGGAACTTTCACCGGCAGTTGGTCTTACACCTTCACTGAACCCGGAACTTTTGATCTCACGGCATCCAACAACGACGGATCTGAAATCCACGAAATCTACGAAGTCGGATACGCTCCCCAAAGTCCGACATTCGAGCTTCCCAACGGCGATTATCCCACAGGGACTCAGGCGAAAGTCACCTCCAGATATGCGACAAAACTCGCTGTAAAGATCATTAAAAAAGCCGACTTCATTGCCAACGGCTTCAATGCCGAAGGGACCACGAATATTTACGACGCCGAGAGCCACACCATCACTCTTACCGAAGACATTGTCCTCTTTGCACAAGGCGAAAACGAATTCGGCAAAACCAATACCGAATACCGCAGATATAATATCCAGACTGTCACCCCTACCGAAAAGGCAGCCGCACCGACCTACTCCATCGCCACAGGTTCTGAGGTCAACGTCGGCGACGTCGTGACCGTTTCGTCGGAAACCGCCGGTGCTCAGCTTGCCGTCACCCGCGACGGCACCACCGTCAACGTTGCGTCCCCCTACAGCTACTCGTTCGCTGCCGCTGATGCCGGCAAAACCGTCAGCTTCTCCGCCGTGGCAACAGCCTCAGGCTACCTCGCCTCCGACGCAGCTGAAGCAACCTATTCAGTTAAAGCGCCGGAAATCCCTACTGTCGCCCCCGTCATCAGATTCTCCCACGAAGACCAGAAAGTGTTCGGCACTAATGAAGAGATCGACGTCACCCTATCTCTCAATGCCGACGTTTATCCTGTGCCCGATGTTATCTACTACACCCTCGACGGCTACAGCGCTCACAACACAATCGAAGCCGGCGAAGAAGGCGCAAGCCCCGAAGGCAGAATCCTCACCGTCGACGTCGATCCGATAACTCTCTCGGGCATTGTCCGCATTGTTGAAGACCACCGCACTGCCCTCCGGCACCGCTCGGTAACCATCAACGCCTATGCCGTCAACACCGCCGGGTCGGACGTTGCTGCAGCCACCTATATCTTCAACGACGATTCGCAGCCCGAACCTTCGACAGTCACCGCCGTCGTCACAATGGCAAACCAGGGCTGGACAACCGGCGCCGGCAAACTATACGCAAACGGTAAAAATATTGACTGGAAATCCGATGAAAACGACAGTTCTACAGCACTAACATTCTCTACCACCGCTACTGTTTCAGGGAATACGACATATCCTGCCTATATTACAAGCAGTTCTCCATCAGGTTTAAGAATGTATGGTTCTTCAAACAACGTTATCACTGTCAAGGCTCCCGATGGCTACTGCTTCAAATCTGTAAAAACAACATTCTCTGTTAATAGTAATGCTGTGCTTAAACTCGACGGTACTGAAATTACTACTGACTCAGAGCGCGAATATGCCAACGCTCCAACATCGATAGCTTATTCAGCAAATAATAATCAGGTAGCTATAACAAAAATCGTTTTCGTCCTCGAGAAAACATCAGCTGTCCATAATGCTCCCATTCGCAAGGCCGCAGCTAATGTATCAACAACGGTTACAATGAGCAATCTTTTCAGCAACGCTGAAAAGTATACGTCCGGGAAAGCAACAGTGTGGTCATCTGATGACAGCCAATTCTCGTTCAGCACATCATACACCGGCGGACAAAATCCTCCCGCATATTATACAAAATCCCCGTCCGGTTTAAGAATCTACTCGGGCAATGAGCTTACTGTTAATGCACCTGATGGTTATACGTTTGTCAGCATCATACCGACAAGTACGAACGATTTCAATTATGATGGCGTTAAAAAATCAAGTGGCAGCACAATAGATTTTGCATCCGGAACAACATCATTTGTAATCACTCCGACTGCATCTGGTAAGGCCATCTCGAAAATCGAGTTTGTCCTTGCTCCCGAAGGAGGCGACCCCGACATAGAGACCGTTGCGACTCCGGTTATAACCGTCAGTGCGCAGGCTCAGCCAACCGACGCCGTGACCGTCACCTTGGCTTGCAAAACCGAAGACGCCACAATCCTCTACACCGTGAATGACGGCGACGAGCAGACATATAGCGCTCCCTTCACCATCAGCGACCCGGGCAGCTACACAATCAACGCCCATGCCGAAAAGGATGGCATGAACAACTCTGCCGCTGCTACTCCCGTTTCGTTCACCATCGCCAAACCGGCCCGTGTGCCCGAGGCTGTTGAAGAACTCTTCCTCGTCATGGAGAAGAACTTCTGGAACGTTGACGGCAAATATCCCGAAACGGTTGTGCCCTTCGTATACAATGCCGAGCAGGGTTATTATGACCTCGACATATCTGCAATCCCTGCCACAGGCACTTACGGTGAAGACGCAATCAACGGCGGCTTCATGGGCGAGTTCTACGTGCGCGACGGTAAAGCGAACAATCTTGGCCTCGTCTTCTCTGCCGAAGCTCCCGTTTCAGCCGCCAACATGATGGCCGCCTATGCCGAGACGCCAGCTCAAAAGATTCAACAGGGTGTCGAATATAATATGTCGGTCAAGCCTGCCGAAGACTCTTCATTCAAGAAATTCACAACCAGCAATATCGCCTATAAGAACGGTACGCTGCGCGTCACCTACACCCCCGGCAAGAAAGATGCCTCTACCGTAAAGACTCTGCAGATTCTCAACTCCGAGACAGTGACCGGCATCAATGCCGCGATTGCCGACAGCGACGACCCGGTTGAATACTTCAATCTTCAGGGTCTCCGCATCGCCTACCCGCAGGCCGGACAGATCCTTATCCGCCGTCATGGCGACAAAGTCGAAAAAATCCTCTTCTGATCTCCATTATTCCAGCTCCCCGGACGTCACTGACTCCGGGGAGTTTTTTTGTGTCCGAGAATCACCCGGCCGGTACGGACGTGATTCATCACGTCCGCCAAGTCGATGCAAATTGACCGATCCGTGCGCTGGCACCGCCCATTCGTATTTTTTTTCGAAAAAATTTTGCCACATAAAAAAAAGGCGCTATCTTTGCACTCGCAAACGAGAGAGTTAGCAATTACATTTCGGCTCCTTAGCTCAACTGAATAGAGCATCTGACTACGGATCAGAAGGTTACAGGTTTGAATCCTGTAGGAGTCACGAATATAATACGGCTCCTTAGCTCAACTGAATAGAGCATCTGACTACGGATCAGAAGGTTACAGGTTTGAATCCTGTAGGAGTCACTAATATAATACGGCTCCTTAGCTCAACTGAATAGAGCATCTGACTACGGATCAGAAGGTTACAGGTTTGAATCCTGTAGGAGTCACTTCAGGCCGCGCCAAAGCGCGGCCTTTTTATCATGAAGCGGGGGGCATCCAACCATATCCTGCATCGCAAGACGATTCAGATAATACAACTGGGGGGTGCATCATTACTGATTCTATCGTCAAGCGCTGGAAGCGCTTGACAGTAAATGGCCTGATTGAGGTGGTTAGTCTGTAAGAGATTCTATCGTTCTTTCCCATGTAATCGAAACATTAGGCAAATCGGATTTCTTTTCAGCTATTTACGATTGCGTCCATAATTACCTCTTGGTAACTGCCACCATGAACGTTACAGCCGCCGTAGCTATCGCTATACCGACGACGATATTCGGCGTGAGGGCTTCGCCAAATACCAGTGTCCCGACGAGAATGGCTGTAATAGGCTCGAATACTCCGAGAACCGATGCTTTGGTCGCGCCGATATTGCGCGTGGCCACTGCCAGTGTGGCAGTCGACACTATTGTCGGTAATAACGCAAGCCCGACGAGATTTAGCCACGACATGGGCCCATATATACCCTGAGTCAATGCTGTTCCCGACGACAATATCTTCACGAAAAATACGACAGCGCCCACCAATAGAGCGTAGAATGTCAGCAGAGAATTTGAGATACCAGCGATTACTTTGCTGCGGTTAATTACAACAATAAACAGCGCATAGGAGAACGACGAGCCCACCGAAAGCAGAATTCCGGTAGGATTTACATCTTGTGCGGAACCACTGTTGGTCATTATCAGCACTCCGAGAAAAGTCAGGGCGATTGACAGCCACACGGGCCAGGACGGAACCACTCGAAGGAACACCATAATTATGGCAACAAGAACCGGATATAAAAACACCAGCGTGGTAGCAAGTCCTGAGGCTATGTAATTATAAGCCTCAAATAAAAGCAAGCTGCTCGTCGAATAAAGTAGCCCGAGAACGATCAGCACACCGGCCTGCTTAAATGACACCTTAAAGCTATGTTTTCCCAATAAAATGAACAGCCCCAGAATCACTACGGCAATTCCATACCGAAAAAACAGGATTGAGCCGATACTTGCCCCGCTATTCATCAGCGGGACAGCAAACAACGGATTTAACCCATAAGTAATACCGGTTATTATTCCAGCCGGATAACCTATCATCGCTTTTCTACTGAGAGATGCCATATTATACGAAATTAGCCATTCTATGCCGCGTCCGATTCATTCGATTCGTCTCGCGGTGATATAATCATAACAATCGGCAATCCTATTATACCGATTCAGGTGCAAAATTAATCAATTCCATTTAACACGGGCGCCAACATTCTCTCTTTCGAAATTCCTACTCGCGGAGGTGTTGATATAATCACTGGAAATACTTAACTTTGCAAACTCCCGAATATTACAGTGCAATCGCGGAGTCTGACCATAATCTACGGCAAATCGGCTCCGAGTGAACACTCCAAATAATTGACATCTCTGAAAATAACCCGACATCAGCTCTTTTATAATGGCCAACACCAATAATTTCAGTGACAATAGCTGTGACCGTTGCGATAATGGCAGGAATGCGGTTGCCGAAGCGCGTCGCGTAACCTGGATCGGTTTTTGGATCAACGCTATTCTTGGACTGGCAAAAGTAATAGGCGGAATCTTCGGACGAAGCTCGGCGCTTGTCGCCGACGGCATTCATTCTTTCTCCGACTTTCTAAGCGATATCATTGTCATTGTTATGATTGGAATAGCCCGTAAGCAACCCGATGTCAAACATCAGTTCGGGCACGGTCATTATGAAGCGCTTGCTACAGTCATTCTATCGTTAGCCCTTATGATTGTTGCGATTGGAATACTTATCGACAGTGTCAACCGAATAGTTCTCGTTTGTCAAGGCGGTTTAATTCCACGTCCGGCACCTATTGCGCTCTTCATAATCGCAATTTCAATAATATCCAAAGAATGGCTTTTCCATTTCACGTTCAGAGTCGGCAGGAGGATAAACAGCGAAGCTGTAAAAGCGAATGCCTGGCACCACCGAAGCGATGCTTTTTCGTCAATAGCTACTTTGATCGGTGTAGCCGGCGCTATGTTTATGGGCGATAAATGGCGCATTCTCGACCCCATAGCCGCCATTATAGTCTCGATTATAATTGCAATCGTAAGCGTGAAAATGATCTACCCCGCTCTTGGCGAATTGCTTGGCCGTTCATTATCGGACGAGGCTTGTTCAAAAATAGAAAAAGTGATTGCGGAAACTGAAGGAGTAATAAGGTGGCATCGTCTGCGCACATTCAAAAGCGGCAACGACGCGTATATCGAAGTGCATATTAAAGTCGACCCGGAATTAACTGTCAGCAAGGCACACACTATAGCGACTTTAACAGAGAACCGAATAAAGAAGTCTTTGCCGGAAATGTCGGTCTATGTGACCACACATATTGAGCCGGCAGAAAGCTAAACAGCTGAATTCGGTTCGGAGTGATAACGCATTGGCGACAGAAACACTGACTACCTCGTAACACCATAAATCCGTCCAACGCCAAAACGAGTCAATCATTTCCAAGGAACCATCAAAGAGTAGCCGCGTGCCTTTGGCACGCCTCAAACGCCTAACAATAAACCTGTTACGCCACAGCTACTTAGAGGCGTGCCAAAGGCACGCGGCCACATTCAGGGCGGAAATTCATATAAAACTGGAGTTCTGCAATCCGTCGGAAGCATAAGTCACTATTGCTTTCCGATCGTTGGCTTGATGTTCACAAGGAAAAGATGCTACAGATTGTCGATGAGGATCATATAGGAGGCGGTGAAGGCTTCGCCCGGGGCGAGGCGGTTGACGGCGCGACGCCGGGAGAAATCACCCCCAAAGCCTACAGAATCGGCTCGTCCATACCACGGTTCGATGCAGACAAAAGGCGCATCGGGCTTCGGCGCCCACAGACCGACGTAGGGCGAGCTGAAAAGCAGGGTGACTACCGGCGAGCGGCGGCTGTCGAGAAGCGACACCCTATGCACCTTGCTGTTGCCGAAAATCAGCGCATCACGGCTGAATGTATCAGCTTTTATAGGAAGCATGCCCGCGTCGTCAAGCTTCACATAGGCGCCCACATCGCCGACGCAACCGTTCCAACCGATAATTTCCGTGATCAGATCAGTGGCATCGAACGCGAAATAGCCGTGCACCGGCTGCGACGCATCGAAACCGGGCAGATTGAACGCCGGATGGGCGCCGATCTGAAAACAGAGCTCTTCGGGGCCGGTGTTGACGACGCGCCACTTAACAGTAATTCTTGTCTCATAAAGCGCATAGCCTATCTCAAGACGGAACGGCCGGGGAAACTGTTCGAGAGTCTCGGGTGTCGATTCAAGCACGTAGAGCAGTTCGTCTTCGGGAGCGTCAGCCACAGGCTTGAACTCCATGTCGCGGGCAAAACCGTGCTGCTCCATCTTATACTCGCGGCCATCAATGCGGAAAACGCCGTTCCACAACGCCCCGACTATAGGGAAAAGCACCGGCGAGCGCCGTTTCCAAAACGCCGGATCGCCCTGCCAGAGATATTCATACCCACTGGCTTTGCTTGTTATGCTCTGAAGTTCGGCGCCGAACGACGACACCTCGACTTTGAGAAGATTGTTTTCGAGAATACTGTTCATAGACATCATTAAACTTGGTTTACGCAGCAAAAATACTCAAAATAGCGCTTTATTCGCTAAATTTGTGGTCAAGAAACAAACCTGTCAATGAAAATTATCCACACCTCCGACTGGCATCTCGGCGCCACCCTCTACGGCCACGACCGACTCGACGATCACCGCGAAATGTTGCGACAGCTCACCGAAACGGTTGCCAGCGAGCAGCCCGACGCCATGCTTGTCAGCGGCGACATTTTCGATAACTCCAGCCCGTCGGCTGCCGCCGAACGTCTTCTCGACAGTGCTCTGATGGAACTCGCCGACGCCGGGAAACCCGGTATGAAGATAATCCTCACCAGCGGGAATCATGATTCACCATCACGCCACACAACCCATTCGGCCGTCTACAGCCGTCTGGGAATCCACACTATCGGATCGGCCGGAATCACTGCCGACACCGATATAGCCGAGATTGCCGACAGGTTTATTATACGCGTAGGCGAAAAGGGGACGGTGATTGCTGTGCCTTACATAAACCGGCGCAATATGCCCGAGGGACTGTTCGACGGGCTGACCGATATAGTCTCGCGCGAGATAAGCCCCACGCTGCCGACTGTCATGATGGCCCACCTGCCCGTCTCACGCTCTGTCACCACGGGCCATTCCGATGCAGACGAGCGGTTTGTCGGCGGCTGTGAAAACGTCGAGATCGACAGTCTGGGACACGGCTACGACTATCTGGCACTCGGCCATATACATTGTCCACAACAATGGAACACAGGCAACGCCATTGCCCGCTATTGCGGCACCCCCTTACCTATCAGTTTTGACGAGAGCTATCCCCATTCCGTCACTATCGTAGAGCTGCCCGCTGCCGGAATCATTCCGACAGTCACGACTGTAACGCTGAAGCCCCGACGCAAGCTTGTCACGATAGGGGGCCCGGACGGGATGGATGAGGAAGAGCTCACGGCCGCACTGACCGATGCCGCGTCTGATTTGCCGGACGGAACTTTTATAAGGCTGAACCTCCGCCTGCCCGAAGGGACGATATTTCCGCGCCGCGAGACTATAGCGCACCTCTCGGCCCTCTGTGGCGACCTCGGGCTGGAATACTGCACCACCAATCTTCTCCGCAGCCGTCGGGACGACGCAGCCGCGCTCCATACGGCGCTGACAGTGTCGGAGATGCGCGATACGACTGAGGAAGAAATAGCGGCCGGCCTATTTCGTCGCAAAGGACTCGAATGGAGCGACGAGCTCGCCGGACTGCTCGCAGAAGCCGTAGCCGCTGTCAAGGCTGACGATAATCTCAAATCCTGACAATCAAAATGAAACTGAAAACACTCGACATCGAGAATATAGCGTCGTTCGAGAAAGCCTCGGTCGATTTCGACAATGGCCCTCTTGGAAACGCCGACATTTTTCTGATCAACGGCGAGACAGGCTCGGGCAAATCGACACTGCTCGACGCCATTTGCCTCGCGCTCTACGACAATACTCCGAGAATGAATGCCGGCGGCCGCGGCGACAAAGAGAACATGCCCGACAACATCACCTACGGGAATCCGATGCGCCTGTTGCGGCTAAACACCAACCAGGGGCTCGTCAGGCTGATTTTCGAAGCCGACGGCGACAACTGGGAAGCTCTATGGACGGTCAGACGCATCAGGGAACGACGCCGCAAAAAAGATGAAGAACCGGGCACGAAGCTCAAACGCGAATGGACTCTGACAAATCTGCGCACTCGCGAGACAATGACACAGATCAGAGAAATAAACACTGCGGTTGCCCGTCTGACAGGTCTTGATTTCGGCCAGTTCTGCCGCACGACCATGCTATCTCAGGGCGAATTCGCCGCGTTTCTTAAGAGTGATGTCGACGAGAAGGCGGCTCTGCTGCAAAAAATCACGGGGCTCGACAAGTTTGAGAAGGCGGGTAAAAAGATTTTTGCTATTACATCGGCTAAAGACCGAATCCGACAGGCTGCGAAAGAACGGCGCGACGCGCTTGTCGCACAGGCGCTATCAGGCGAAAGGCGCGCCGAACTCGAAGCTGAGGATGCTGAGCTCGCCCGACGGAAATCCGAAGCCGAGAATCTGAAAAAACGGCTCACCGAGGCAGCCTCATGGGAAACCAGACGCAACGAGATTGCCCAGAAACTCGAAAAAGCCATAAACATCAGGAACGACGCCGAAAAGCAAGCCCGGTCAGAAAAATACGCTGACGCAATAAAAGGCATAAGGCTTTTCGACGCCAGCGCGAAAGCACGGTCTGCCCTATCCTTTCTTCGCGAAGCGCAGAAGCGCCTCGAAACCGAACAGGTCAGACTTATTTCCTGCCGCCACAATTTCAGGGATCTGACCTGTCGGCTTGCCGCTCTCGAAAACGAACTGACCAAAACCGCCAGAACACGCGATGCAATTGACGCGGCCATTGAGTCCCGAAGGCCTATTAGAAGCATTCTCGACAATGCGCCGATGCTCGCCGGGAAGCTGAACAGTGTCGCCGATCTGCGTTCCGCAGTGGCTGCAAGCGAGCGTAATCTGAAGACTGCCGACGAAGAGATTGCCAATGTCATACGTCCTCGCCTGCAACATGCCGAAGCTGTCGAAAAAGAATGTTCCTCAACTCTCGTCAATATCCGCAAAAAGCTCGAAGAAACGTCGGAAAAGCTTGCTGAAACGAAACTGTCCGATATGCGCAAAGAAAAAGATGCGCTTTCAGAAAGCAGCCGCAAGCTCGACCGCCTCTCGGCTATAGTGGATGCCGTCAAGCGCTCTAACGAGAATTTAGCCGCCTGCGGTCGCGTAATGGACGATATAGCCGCACGCACTGCGACTTCGCAGAAAGCTCTCGCCGAAACCGGGAAAACGCTGATTGCAGCGCGCGCGGCCCGCGACGCCTATAAGAAATCGTCAGACGACGCCGCCAGAGCGGCCGGAGATGCCGCCGAACATCTCAGAGCGAACCTCCGCGTCGGTGACAGTTGTCCCGTCTGCGGCTCACTGATCGACCATGAGCTGACAGCCGGCGAAATACTGCGCGAGCTCGCCGACAAAGCGCGTCTGGAATTTGAACGGCACCAGTCAGAATATGAAACCGCTCTCAGACATCAGGCTGAGATCGAAAGTACGATAAAGGCGCTTGCTGTCGATAAAGAGAAAACCGACAATGAGCTCGGGCGCCTGAACGAAGAAAAAAAGAGACTGTCCGATGATCTGAGCGTAAAGAGCCATGAACTCGGAATAACCGTAGACAGCAACCTTGCCGATACGATCTCGCACCACACTGCGACTGTAGCGGACAGGATCGGCGAACTGTCATCACAGATAGCAGCCGCTGAAACTCTGGAAAAAACCGTCGGTGAACTTCGCGCATCGGTTGACAACATTCAGCGCCGTCTCGACAGCGCGCGCAAATCCTGTGAGAAAGTACGACAGATTCTCTCCGGCGCTCTCGAACGCAGGAGCGCAATCTCCGCGACAATAGAGACCAACAATGTCAATATCGCGTCGACTCTCGACGAGTTGTCGGCCGTTCTCGACGGTTCGGCTGTAAGTAGCCGGGACTTCCGCCGTGAACCCGCCGAATATGCCGCCGACATCACAGCCGCCGCAAGAGAGCTTACTTCTCTTATCGAACAATCAACGGGCCTTTCGAAACAACTCGAGACACTGACCGGCATAATTGACCGCAGCCGGCACCTGCGCGACGAAATATCCGGCAAACTCGGTATACCCGAAGATGAGCATGCGGCAACCGCTCAGGTGAACGGTGATTCCCGAAACGTCGAGAAAGATTTCTACAGTCTGTCTAACGCTGTCACTTCGGCTGTAGCATCTATAAACGCACAAAACACCGAACTCAGCCGGCAGAAAACGCTTCTCGACGACTTCTTCGCCACAAATCCGACAATCGACCGAGCCGAAGTCGAACACCTCATGGCTCTTCCCGAAAGCACGGTGAAAGACTGGCGCGACACTGTCGACAAGATTCAGCGGCTTCTCATTGCAAGCGAAACAGAACTTTCAGCAGTAAAACGAGAGTCGCAGGAACATGCGAAAACGCGACCGGCCGATCTCATCGACGAGGCTGCTGACAACACTGACGGCAACGGCTGGCATGCTGCCGATCTGCACCCCCTGATTGCTGAAGCCGAGAAAACCGAAAGAGAAGCTATGGAAGAGCGGGCCCGGATAAAAGCTGTATTCGACAATGCCGCCAGGTATTCAGCTGAACTTATCCGTGCCGATGAAGAACTGTCGGCAGCCGGCGCCGACTACAGCCGCTGGGAACAGCTTTGCCGCTATCTCGGCGACGCCGAAGGCAAGAAATTTCGCCGAGTGGCCCAGAGTCATCTGCTCGAATGCCTCATAAACGGCGCTAACAGCTATCTCAAACGACTTAACGACCGATATGAGCTTGAGGTTTATCCGGGAACATTCACTATAATGGTGACCGACAGCTATCAGGACTACGCCCGACGGACAGCTAACACGATCTCGGGAGGCGAGACATTCCTCGTGTCGCTCGCACTGGCGCTGGCGATGAGTGACATCGGCGAAATGCGCGGCTGCGACACCCTCTTTATCGACGAAGGCTTCGGCTCGCTCAGCGGAGAACCGCTCGACCGCGCTATAGGCACGCTGAAAAGCCTCCACCATCAAGTCGGACGCCGCATAGGCATAATAAGCCACATAGCTTCACTGCGCGAGAAAATAGCCACCCAGATAATCGTGGAACGTCCCACGGGTCGTGCGGCCTCTCTGCGTCTGCTCTGCTGACCGCGACTGAAAAACTTAATAAATTTTCAATATGTTATATTCTTACGGTTCGGTATTTAATATCTAACTTTGTGCCCCCCATTCTGCGAAACTAACCATTTACAGCTCTCTCGCTTATAACCAATGTCACAAACGCCCAGAATCAACGGACTGACCGACAACGAGGTGCTCGCCAGCCGGCGAAGCCATGGCTCCAATGTGCTCACTCCGGCAAAACGCACTCCATGGTGGAAAGAGTTCCTGAAAAAATTCTCCGACCCGCTGATAATCGTCCTGCTGATTGCAGGAGTACTGTCAATCGGCATCTCTATTTATGAATATTTCGGCTTAGGGAACAGCTCGAAAGTATTTTTCGAGCCAATAGGCATTTTCATAGCCATTTTGCTCGCAACCGGCCTGGCCTTCATATTCGAATCACGGGCCAATAAAGCATTCAGGATTCTCAACCGCGTCAACGACGACGAGCCCGTCGAAGTTCTCCGCAATGGCAACGTCACGTCGATTCCGCGCCGTGACATCGTTGTGGGTGACATAATAATGCTCAACACAGGCGACGAGATACCGGCCGATGCCGAACTCGTCGATGCCGTCACACTGAGTGTCGACGAGTCGACACTCACCGGCGAGCCGCTTGCCGCCAAAACTGTCGACGAAGCCCATTTCGACAAAGAGGCCACCTACCCTTCAAACCATATTCTACGCGGAACAAAGATAATGGAGGGGCACTGCATCGCCCGCGTGACCTCTGTCGGCGACGCCACGGAAATGGGAAAGGTCTACAAAGAGGCGCAAATCGACGACTCGGTCAAGACTCCGCTCAACGAACAGCTCGGGCGTCTGGCCGTATGGATAACAAACGGCAGCTATGTGTTTGCCGCCCTTATAATCGTTGTTCAGATAATCGGATTTTTAGGATGGGGAGAACCGGCTGCATGGCTTCCCGCTGCGCCCGTAGGGTTCTTCTTCTGGTTCGTCATTGCCCGTTCAAAGAAAGCATCCCGAAAAATCAACATAGCGGTCATTGCCCTGTTTTTCGCACTGTTCATAGCATCGGTCTGCGCGGCCTACGCCATGATAAACTCCGAAGCCGGAACCACCGACTGGTCTCATCTTCTGGCCCATACGCTGAAGACACTTATGGTCGCCGTGACTCTCATCGTCGTAGCCGTACCCGAAGGGCTCCCTATGGCAGTGACACTTTCGCTGGCATATTCCATGAGCAGTATGCTGAAAGCCAACAATCTCGTCAGAAAGATGCATGCCTGCGAGACAATGGGTGCCACTACGGTTATCTGCACCGACAAGACCGGCACTCTGACCCAGAACAGGATGCAAGTCTTCAAGACCGACTTTTTCGGCAATCCCGACAATGATATAATCAGCGAAGGAATAGCCGTCAACTCCACAGCACGGCTCGACACGTCGGGCGACACTCCGCAGGTATTGGGCAACCCGACCGAAGGAGCGTTGCTGCTGTGGCTCGCCTCACGCGGCGTGGACTACGAGAAACTGCGGCTCGGAGCAAAACGGGTCGAAGAGCTTCCGTTCACAACAGAGCGCAAATATATGGCCACAGTCGTTGAATCGGCCACGGGAGGACGCATACTCTACGTAAAAGGCGCGCCCGAGATAGTTTTCGGTCTATGCGCCGACACCTCAGGGCTCACCAGACAGGAACTCGACACGCGCCTCGCGGAATATCAGAATATGGCCATGCGCACTCTCGGTTTCGCGTGGCAGCGCATCGAGCCCGGACAAACGGCGATTGCCGACGGTCACGTCGTGGCCGACGGTCTGGTGTTTCTCGGCATAGCCGCAATCTCCGATCCAGTCCGAGCCGATGTTCCCGAAGCAGTCGGAGAGGTTCTCAATGCCGGAGTAAAGATCAAGATCGTGACCGGCGACACCCCCGGCACTGCCAAAGAAATCGGCCGGCAGATAGGTCTATGGAACGACGCCACCGACACCGGCAGCGAGATCGCTACAGGTCCCGAAATAGCCGCCATGACCGACGACGAGCTTCTCCGACGCGTCGAAGACCTGAAAATCATTGCCAGAGCACGTCCTCTCGACAAGAAACGGCTTGTCGAGGCACTTCAGGCCCACAACGAAGTGGTGGCGGTCACAGGCGACGGCACCAACGACGCTCCGGCCCTGAAAGAGGCCCACGTCGGCCTGTCGATGGGCGACGGCACTTCGGTTGCAAAAGAAGCCTCAGACATAACCATAATCGACAACTCTTTCTCGTCGATAGTCCGTGCGGTCATGTGGGGTCGTTCGCTCTACAAGAACATTCAGCGTTTTCTGCTGTTCCAGCTTACAGTCAATGTTGCCGCCTATCTGCTGGTTCTGTGCGGTTCGTTTATCGGAGCCGAATCTCCGCTGACAGTCACGCAGATGCTTTGGGTGAACCTTATAATGGACACCTTCGGAGCTATGGCTCTTGCCTCGCTTCCCCCCTCACGCTCGGTCATGCTCGACAAACCCCGCGACCGCTGCGCCTCGATTCTGACACGCCCGATGATAGCCGAGCTTACCTCGGTCGGGGTCATCTTCTTCGCGCTCACATTCGGTTTCTACTGGCTTTTCTGTCACAGCGACGTCACCTCCATTCCCCGGATGCTGACGGCTTCAGTCGGCCCCCTCACAACAGAGACCCCCTACGAGATGACCCTTCTGTTTTCGATTTTCGTATGGACGCATTTCTGGTATATGTTCAACTCGCGCGCCTTTGAAACCGGAAAAAGCATATTCGCCCTGAAAATGAGCCGCGGATTCTGGACTATCGTTGCTGTCATCGTATCAGGCCAGCTGTTCATAACTGAAATAGCCTATGAGTTTTTCAACGTCTCGCCGATGATCCATACCCTCGACTGGCGTTTCAATCCGTCAGGCACACTGGATCTTGTCATAATAATAGCCGCATCGTCGGCCGTCGTCTGGGTGCGTGAAGCCTACCGGCTGATCTTCCGCCGAAATAATGATGGCTACAAGCGCGGCTGACTTGGAACATTGGTTGTTATTTATGGCCATTTAAGCCCATTCGGCAACTTTCGTCGGGCTGGTGCGTTTATATTATGAATAATTCGTAAATTTGTCATTGTTAAAATCCGATTCACTTATGCTTCGACGAGTTGCTTTAACGCTGACCCTACTGATTGCCATAGCGGCATCAGCCACTCAACGCAGTGAGAAAACCCTCGGTCTTGCCGGCGGATTCAACACCGCCAACGACGGCGCTGTCGCCGGCGTTTTCTTCCAATACAGCTTTTCCAGCCATTTCAGGCTGGCTCCGAGCGCCGATTACGTTTTCCGCCACCGTGGCATCGACGGACTCCACGTGAATCTCAACTGCCAATTCCCGATCGGTGTCGGCAGCGGCCGCTTTGATGTCTACCCTCTTGTCGGTCTGAACCTTATGTCGATGTATGACCATTCTATCGTCGAGACAGAAGATGTCAGCAGCCGCCGGACGCGGCTCGGCCTCAACATAGGCGGAGGATGTGAGTGCTACTGCACGAGCTCTCTGAAAATTTTTGCCGAGGGCAAATTCAACTGGGTGAAAGACTTCAATTCGGGAGTATTCACCGTCGGCATAGGATATGTCTTCTAAAATCCCGCTGCTCAGTATTGTAATACCGGCATATAATGCGTCGGCAACTCTCTCGCGCGCACTCGGCTCGATCGAGCCTCTGGACTCGGTAGAAGTTGTCGTTATTGATGACGGGAGCACCGACGCCACTGCCTCCATAGCGGCTTCATTCACCGACAGGCTGACGCTCCGAATAATTTCTCTTGAAAGAAACAGCGGAGCCTCAGCAGCCTGGAATGAAGGTATCAGAGCATCGCGCGGCACTTTTGTCACTCGCCTCGACGCTGACGACATTCTCGGGCCCATAAGCCCGGTCATACCCCTGCTGACCGACAGCGCCGACATCCTATGGGGACGCGTCGAAAGCCTGAAAAGCGGAAAGCGCAGGCGACTGAAGCGCCCCGAGTCGGCCGACCTGAACGACCAGCCGATATGCGTCGACTCTTTCAGCCTGTGGGGGAAAGCAATCCGCCGCAGCCTGTTGTCGAAGCCCGATATGGAGTGTTTTCCGGGCATCGACTGCTGGGATGATCTCGGAGTCGTCGCCCGGCTTTTGGCCCGACATCCAAGAGTGGAATTCACCGATTCACTGACATACACCTACATACTTCAGCCCCACGGCCAATCATTGTCGACCTCATCGCGACAGCGTCTCCTGAACGACCATATCGCCACCGCACGCCTGCTCGAACAGCGGTTCATTGCCGACGGTATTGCCGACCGGTATGCCGAATTCCTGAATCATCTTAAATTCGCGGCGAAGGTGAAACTGCTGCGCCACCGCGACCGCGATGTGGCCGCCTGGAAATCGACATTCCCCGAAGTCAACCGCCGCATAATGGGTCTGCGCCATGTCGCACTGCGCCATCGCCTTATGTTCGCCGCGGTCGCCTCGCTCCCGACAAAGCCAGTCCAGCTTATCGCCAACCTCTTCGATTCTCCGGAATCTCTGACATAAAGTCAGTTTGGCCTATAGTTTTAAAAGATATTTTTTATCGGCGGAAATGGTGTCGGACCGAAATATTTTCATATATTTGCGAAATAGACTTTCCGGTTAAATGTCGTTCTTCGAACAATACATAAACAACAGTCTGATCTACTGGATTGTGACGATAGCTTATTTCGTTACGATCCTGAGCATTATCGGCGTCGTTATCAGCGAGAACCGCAATCCGCTGAAATCACTGGCGTGGGTAACCGTGTTGCTTCTGTTTCCGATCGGCGGCATTATTCTATACATATTCTTCGGGCGCAGCCTCAAGGACATACACATGATTTCGCGGCGAAACCGCCGCCGGCTTCTCGAACGCAGCCACGAATCGGGCCGCAGCGCCGATTCCCAGCAGCTTCTCGGGGCCGAAGGACGGCAACACGTACAGCTCGGACGGTCGCTCGTCGGCGCAAACTATACCGACGGCAACATCGTCGAAGTGTTCACGGCCGGCCCCGAGATGTTCGCCGCCCTGCTCGACGACATTTCCCGGGCAAAACACTATATCCATCTTCAGTTCTATATAATTGACGACGACGCCACAGGCGAGCGGCTTGCCGCCGCTCTCGAAGAAGCTGCCCGGCGCGGCGTTGCCGTGCGCGTCATCTACGACGACATCGGCTCAATCCACATTTCGCGCCGCTACGTCAAGCGGCTACGCGCGGCCGGCGTGGAAATCTACCCGTTCTTCAGGGTGAAATTTCCCCCGTTCGGCTCGCGCATCAACTGGCGTAACCACCGCAAAGTCTGCGTCATCGACGGCCACAGCGGATTCATCGGCGGCATGAACATCGCCGACCGCTATATGACAGGAGGCAAGTTCGACCGATGGCGCGACACCCACCTCAGAGTCATGGGCCCGGCTGTGGCGTCGCTCCAGTATTCGTTTGCCATCGACTGGAACTTTATGGGGCAGCCACTCGTCGACGAGCCCGCCGGTACCGAGCGCTACGCTCCCGCCGGCCGGGGCGTAGGCCTTCAGCTCGTCACCTCAGGCCCTACATCGCGCTGGAGCAATCTCGCGTTCATGATGCTGAAAGCTATCGGCAACGCAAAAAAACGCGTCTATCTCCAGACCCCCTACTTTCTCCCGACCGACGCTCTGCTTCGAACGCTTCAGGCGGCCGCTCTGGCGCGCGTCGACGTGCGCGTCATGATGCCCGGACGCAGCGACAGCACGATTCTGACCCTCGCCTCGCGAAGCTATATTCAGGAATGCCTGCGCGCGGGAATCAAGATCTATTTCTACGAAGCCGGTATGCTTCACGCAAAGACCCTCGTTGTCGACGACGACTTCGCGTCGGTCGGCTCGACCAACTTCGACTTCCGCAGTTTCGAACATAATTTCGAAGCCAACTTCTTTATCTACGACCGCGAGATAAACTCCCGGCTGACCGCCGACTTCGAGGCCGACATGGCTCTCAGCCGTCGCATCCGCGCCAGCGAATGGCGTCATCGCCCCGTTCTCGTCAAGGCGAAAGAATCAATCTACCGCCTTCTGTCGCCAATCCTCTAAATAGTTAATAAAAGTTAAAATCGCATTGTCGGTTAAACTTGATTGCGTTTCGAAAGTCAAATTTATACAATAACGCAAGCAGCCCTTGCGTTATAAAAGCGACAAGACACAATTCAAGAAAGCATAAAGACCAAGAAGTGATTTTCAAGAGTAACAAAAAGGAACGAGCCGGAACGCAGTGATTGCGCTCCGGCTCAAAACTATTATGAGTCAGGACGACTGTCAGCGCAGACGGTCGTAACTGCGCAGCAGTTTGATATCGTGGTTGATACCCGCCAGGGCGAGAATCTCGAACAGCAGCGCGCCGAGAGTGAAAGCGCCGCACCATGTCCACGAAATTGTTCCCTCCGTAGCCCTGTCACAGAGGATATAGACAGTGATTCCGATGCTCACGAGCGTCATGGCTATCGACAATAGCACACAACTCTTCTGAAAGCCGAGATTGCCATAGGCAAAAATAGCGATCAGGCTCAGAATAACGGCCAATGCGGCAGGAATGATGAGGCCGATAAAATCATAGGCAAACAGCTGACCGACAGCTTCAACGCCGCCGTCAGGAATCGTAAGAGTGCCGAAAGGCAACGCGATAAAGGCTATCAGGCAGGCGAGCGCCAACAGAAGCCATACGGTTTGAATTCTCTGTAGCATATCTATTTTTTTATTAATTTTGATGCAAAGTTACAATATTTTCAACAACCGGCGCCGTCAGGCTGTTCAGACAGCCTGAAAATAATGAGCCGGCACGCTTAAATCGGCCGGAGCATGAACAATTTCAGGCTGACATATAATCGCCAAAACGAAAAGTACATTTTTGCAAAACGAAAAGTACAATTTTCGCGATTTTTCGGAGACCTCGCTGAATGCTATTTAACTGCTGTTTGAAAGGCTTTTGAACGGTTCTCAAAAGCCAAGCGAGACAAATAATTTAGCCCTTGAACCTTTCTCGGCTCAAGGGCTTTTTCATGTGTTTGTAGCTTTACTTCTCGCTTGGAGCATCCTTTCGGTCGAATGTCGCGTAACGCTCGACCTGCGGGATTTTCCTCGGCCTTCCGGCCATCAGTCCTCTCAAGCAACGCTCAAGAGTTCTCGCCATCGCGGGAATTATCTCGCACTCATAGAACTCTCGCGGGCGCAGATCGTAGTCAATCTTCACTATTTCCTGCTCGCAGATGTCACCTGTGTCAAGTCCGCTGTCGGCCCAAAACCACGTTGCCGCCGTGATTGGTTCGTGTCGTCTGTAAGCCCACTTTATAGACGCGGCTCCTCGACCGTAAGGCAGCGGAGACGGATGGAAAATCAACGTCCCGTGATAAGGCCGGGCAATCTCGTCCTCGCTAATCTTCTGCGTCAGTAACGGGGCAACAGCGACGTCGGGAATGAGATCGCCGCGTGATATTTTGCACCCGCACTCGCGGATCGTCTTCTCAGCCGCTTTATAGGCCGCACAATCCCTTTGCCCGATGATTTCAACCACTAACATTACCGAGGTATTTGAAAGCCTGCACAGCGCGAAAATGGCCTCCGTAGCCTGTTGTGCATTTCCGCTTATTATCACTGCCCGCCGAGCGCTTCATCGACGCCGCGCTTTTCGCCTTGTTGTCGCCATAGAGGTGCGCACCCGTTTGGATCCATCGGCTTGAGTGCCGGAGGGCGCCGCAAAGTTGCGGGTGCGACGTGTGGAAGAACACTGGGAGCTTAAAGCCTCGTCTTCCATAGCCGTCAAGGTGATACTGACACACGGCGTTGAGGAATTTGGTTCCGACGCCGATTCCCTGCCACTCGGGCATTACAACAAGCCGCGTCGCCCTGTAAGCCTTGGCCGTGAAAAGAGGCGCGACCGCGAGATGACACACGGGCTCTCCGTCGATGACGCCGACAAAGTATTCTGCGGCCACCGGGAGCGGGAGGTCTAAATAGTAATGTTTTTTAAAGAGTCTTGGGAATACAGTTCCGTGGACTTTATAAATTTCAAGGGTGAGCTGCGGACGTTGCCGAAGGCAGTCACGCTCGTAAAAGCGTGCCTCCGCAGTATCATAGACCCAATCGGGTTGCAGCCATTCAATCACGTCGTAGTGACAGGACAGGAGGACGATCTGCCCGCTTCCGCGTCGCCACGTCTTGGCAAAAGCCGCCGCCCCGACCTTGGCGATCTGACGGTCTATTACGGAGGTAAACTCATCGACAACGGCGTGCTCCGGGCGCTCACAGGCGAGGCGGGCGAGCCCGGCTCTGAACTTCTCGCCGTTGCTGAGAACGTTGAAGGGGCGCAGCCACGCCGGAACGTCGCCGAGACCGACCGCCGACAGCATAGCGGTCACGGTGTTGAAGTCCCCATCGGGCGCAATGCAGTCCACAATGGGCGCGTCATCACGCCACCCCGAATATAGGTCATAAATCGGAGCGTCCGGGAAGATCCGGCTCCCGATGCTCGTCTTGCCACTGCCCGAAGGCCCGACAATGAGACCGATTTGCCACGGTTTGTTCTCGATAGGCAGTTCTGCCACGGTGTGCCAGTCGCAGCCATTCTCGGCGTTGAAAAGGCTCTTTACTCGGGCTGCGCGATAGCTGTTGAAATCGCTGCAGCGGTGATTGACCTCTATCTTCATACACACACGACTTTGAGGGTTAAACCTTGCGCCGCGAGGCGCTCATAGACGGCCTTCTGCTCGGCCTCGTCCTTGCAGATGACGATCACGCCATACTGCTGCTGATATTTGAAATTGTTTGCCATTCTCTTTGTTTTGGTTTGCACCGCAAAGTTAGTGCGGGAACAGCCTCCCCGCACTATTTTCCCGACTCATCCCGCTGCACCTCCGTTGCAGTGCGCGGAGAACCTCTTGACGACGTTATAGACCGTGCGCTCCGATATTCCGTATCTGTTAGCCACGATTGCCACGGCATAGGTTATCTTATCCCCGCGAGCCACCATCTCAAGGTAGTCCCGGAACATAGGCATATAGCGTTCGTCCCCGGCTTTATATCCGAGTTCCCGAATGGCGGCGAGTGTGTGGCCGCTGATTGTCAATGCGTCATATAACGTCATTCAATAATGATTTGGTTGTTTTGTGAGTGATAAATTGCTAATCTCGCCCCTTTTGCGTAACTTTGCACTGCCAACCACATAAACGAGACGCGACACACGGCGGTCAAAAGGCTATAACAGCCCTCGACTGCGCGGTGTGTCGCGTCTTGTGATAGTATGTGGTTGGCGCCTTTACTATCTGGTCGGGGGCTGTTTTTATTTCCCCCCGACATATTTTTGCCTTTTATGTCATTTTTCCATCGGTTTTAATTGGAGTTAGGAATTTAACCATTACCTTTGTGCCATGCATTACACCCTCGAGAGTTTTGCGATTTCGATTACAAGATGGTGAATGGTGTGTGCGGTATGTGCGATTCCCTCTCGCTTGAAAGTTATCGTGGTTCTTCCACGTCTTACAGCAGGGATTGAGCAACTTAACGACCCCGTTGAAATGGAATTGAACGAAGCACCGACCGAAGCGTCAGCGACAACCTATAAGATTCCACAACAGAGCATATAAAGTGATACGTCCGCCGGGGTTTTTAGAGGAGCAGTTTCCACCGCCCCTCTTTTTTTGTGCCTAATCGGCAGAGAACCCACGGCGGACGACCGTCTTGTTGGTCTTCTTGTCGAGGTGGAACCACAGACGATATTTCATTCTCGCCATCTCACCGCCCGCGCTCTTGAACGTCTTTCCGGCGGCGGCAAACTGCAACGCTATTCGGGCGTAGCAAGCCGCCTGTGTCTTGGCCTTGTTGCCCTTCTTCGACGCCTTCACGCGGGTGCCGACCACCTTGTAGAGACCGTTTTCTGCGGCGATCTCCCCGACGCCTCCGCTCACCATCACTATCATGTCCTCGCAGATTCTGCCGAGCTCCTTGCCGATAAGGTTGTTGTCCTCCTTGTCGGTCACGCCGATACATTTTGGCACATACCAATTATTAGGCGACGAGGTCGAGAGTATCACGCCCTTATAGTGGACATATTGGTTCTTGGGCTGTCGGAGCGCACTCTTGCCCTGCCATGCGGCGTTGGTGCCCGTGGTGCCGCCGGAGCGGCGTTTGCGGCTGCGCTTCTTCTTGCGCAGGAGGACGAGCTGCACACCCTCGGGGATAAACCCGTGGCGGACATACACCGTCGAGCCCCTCACCACCTTGACGTCAATATGGAGATTTTCCGTTACCGGGAAGAAGCCGCCCCACGTCTTTTTGTTGCTGTCCCAATAGCGGACGTAACGGCGCAGGTCGGGCAGGATCTGTTCCTGGGTGATATTGTTCGCGCTGTGGCGATAGACGTTGATGGTGTATTCCGGCGCCCCGTTGAGTACGAAACAACCTTTGCGGCAGTTGAGGCGCACGTTGTCTTTTTGCGCATCGAGCTGGACGCGGGTGAGGCTGTCGGTAGAGAGAACCGTCAGCTTCTTGGCGAGTTCGGTATTGACGGCCACATATTCCTGCAGCTTCTTCGCCAACTGGTCATTGGTGGTTATCTCGGTGAACATCGAGGCCGGATAATGGCCGTTGACCGTGTCCGGCTTGATTGGTATGTTTGCGACGTATTCTGCGTAACGGTATATTCGGGCTTCCTTGTAGTTAGTTCCGTCGGCGGTGACGTCCTCTTTCGTTTCCCTCACCTTGATGCCGATACCGGGCAATTTTGACGCTCTCAGAGGCATCACCTCGCCGTCGATGACTATGATGCCGTCGTGCTTCTCGTCAGGGCGAAGCAGGATGTAGTATTTACCGCCTATCCTTGCGAACGCCTGTAAAAAGTTTATCTGGTCTTGTATAAACGAAAGACCCTGAGTTGACAACGGATATAGGCCATTGCCACCGCTTGCGACCGCCGTCGATAAGTATTCCGCTCTGTCCATAAACTGATTTTGTTCGGGTGTAAACTGGTGTTTTGGATAAAATTCTGTATTGCTCGACTATGGCCTTGACCTTGTCGAGTTGTGTCGAGTAGATATTGCCCGGCACTCGCACGATGAAAGCATTGCGCGGAGCGTTCAGCCTCGCCTCGTCCGCGAGCAAGGGCACCGGGTGTTCCGGGGGAGGATCATTTGCGCCGGGCTTCGGATTTTTGTGCTCGTCGACGGCGAGGAGCTGCTGCGGCATCGTCGGGTCTTTGGCGTAGATCCACTCGCCCTCGTACTCGTCCGCGTCGTCGATTTCAAAGCCTTTTGTAAGGCCGAAAGCATCGTTGAGGGCGGCTCGCAGATAGCACACCTGCCCGTTGTGGCTCAGTCGGTAGATATGGCCTCCCCGCATCTGCAGAAAGCGCTGATACACGCTCTCCTCACCGATATACAGCGGCGCACACAACGCACGGATAAAGGCGTAGAGCCTACGGCGGCGCAGGAACGTGGGCAGCATCAGAGCTACCCATTTGTCAAAATTGATGTCGAAAATCATTCCGCGTTCTGATATGGACGGCCTTTGACCGTGAGGTTCTTTAGAGCATAATAGCCGGAATATGGGCGTCGGTAGCCGACGACTTGCGAATAGGCTTCCGAGCCGCCCGCAGCCGCCTCGACTTTAACGATGTCGGCCACCTTGACGCCCTCGATGGACTGAATAGCGGCCATGAGGTCAGAGTTGCGGTATTCACCGTTGAAAGGCAGCTCCGATATTACCCGGCTCACGGCCTCCGTTATCACGTCTTTGCCGTTATACAGCAGCCGGATGGCTGTATATCCGTCAGCGTCGGGCTTGCCGCTGTCTGTGGGCTGTGCCGTGAGTATGGCCGGGTCATAAAGCACCACAAGTTCCACGCGCATATTGTCGGCATGTTCGTTCAGCACCTTTATTGCCACTCCCGCGTCCTTTATCTGCGAAAGGTAACATTTCAGACCGCTAAGGTCTTCATCTCCAAGCGGCTCAGGCTGGCCGTTGTTGCCGCGGGCGGCTACCTTGATAAACACCTGCGTGTTGTCTTCCGTGGCCACGGCATACTTCACCACGCGAGCCTTTTCAATCTCCTCGTCGGTCATGCCGTCGGTGTCGTAGTGGTCGGCCACCACAACGCCGTCCTCCATTATCAGCTCCTTGCCCCGCATGTACTCCTTGGCTTTCGTCGCATACCACCGCAACGTGTGGGGACGCAGGGATTCTATCCTCGCGTCCACCTCCTCGCGGTGTCGGTCAAAGAGCTTTTCGAGCAGCCATATACACGAGGCCACAACGTAGAACATCAGACTCTCCAACGACACGGGCGAAAATGCCTTGTCGAATGATTGTTTGTCTTTCAGGCCGTACCCGGTGCGGATAGCGTCCTGCGAGATAAAGGTCTCGCAAATCTGAGCCTTTATCTCGGCGATTGACCGAGCCATGACATCACGCCTTGTTGAGCGCGGCTATGGCCGAGCGGTAAGCATCCAAATCAATCTCCGGGCGCGGCGCCTCGCCATAGCGCAGGTCGAGGTCATACTGAATGTCGGCCACCACACGCTCCGGGTCGGGAACGCCGATATAGCGCATTTCAGAGTATGCCACGAGGCGGCTGTCCACCGCCGTTCCCTGCTGCTCCTCGGCAGGTGGCGGAGTCCCATTCTTGGCGGCACGGCTCAGAGCCTTGCGCTTGCGGAACGCCGCACGTTTGTCCACTTCCGGGATTGTTGTCTTGACAGGCTCGAAGTCCCAACGAACAATACAACCCCTTTTGCGACCGGTGTTGAACTGCTCAACGGCGACGGGAACATTATCGCTCCCGCTGAAAACTCTTGCTGTCATTCGTTTTGCTTTTGGTGTTTTGTTTCTTATTGCGTTTTTCCGCTTGCGGCGCAGCATCCGCTTTATCCGCTCGCGGTGTTTGTATTTTTGTTTGAGGACTATCTTTGTGAAGTCCCAGTTGATAACGATGTATTTCTGCCAAGCCTCGCCGATCTGACCGCAGAACGCCCGGCGCATACCGTATTCCTGCCCCTGACGCATGAGGCCGAGATAGGAATTGATGCAGCTCACGAAGCCCTCCGCGTTGGCTTTGCACCACGCCGCCCCTTTCGCCTCCGCCATCTTGTTGAAGCCGTGTAGTCTGCACATCGCTTTTCCGAGTGTGCGGTTGGCCACATAGCGGCGGTCGCCCTTGACAACCATGCCCAGGAACTTCACGCCTTTCTTGTAGTGCTGCAGATAATACTTCTTCGGGTTGACCCTCACCTCGGCGGTCTGCCATAGGTGCTCGCGGATAAGAGGCATCGCCATCAGCAGCCGCTCCTTGTCGCAGTCCACCGTCGCCGTGTCGTCCACATAGCGGTCTATCGTCAGCCCGAGCGCTTCGGTCAGATAGTGGTCGGTCTCGTCAAGCAGGAAGTTCGCCACAAGCTGGCTCGTGATGTTTCCTATCGGCAGACCGTAGCCCTTGGGAACCGTGAAAAGGCTCTTGTTCGCGGGCAGCGTGTCCCACCCGTGCGGGTCGCCCTGCACTATGCAGTTGTCGGCGGGAGAGTTCAGAAGCGTCAGCCGCGTCAGATATATCAGCGTCTCGATGTCATCGCCCTTGTAGCGCTCCCGGATGAAGCGGCAGAGTTTGTCCGTCACCATCTCCCGGTTGATCGACATGAAAAAGCCCTTTAAGTCGTATTTAAGAACCCAGCAGTCGCGGGTGTAATCCTCCGACTTCGCCCTGATCGTGTCCTGCAGATACTTCACAGCCGCGAGCGTCCCTTTGCCCACCCGGCAGTTGAAACTCGCCGGAATGAACTGAGCCTCGAACAGCGGATTGATCCGCTGCGCTATCCACGTCTGCACATTGCGGTCGCGGAACATCGCCGCGAACACCTCCCGCTTCGTCGGCCACTCCACCAAAAAGGCTATCGACGCCCCCGGCACATACTTCCCGCTGTTTATCTCGTCGCGCAGCCTCAGCAGCTCCCGCTCGTAGTGTATCTCGAAAGCGATCGCCGCGTCAGTCCACGCCTTGTTCCGGCGGCAGTCTTCATACGCAAGCAAAAGACTGTCGTAGCTTATGGTCATATTTCCGGGTTGGCTGTTCATTTATTTTCTGCTGAAATTCCGACACCGCCCGCACGTCGTTACTGTTGTTTCTGTTGTTGTTGTTGATATTGCCATTGTAGTTGACAACCCACGAGCAGCGATCTTCTGTGACTGACTTGTTCCTTGCTCTGAATGAGAGCGCACAGACCTTTTCATTAAAGAAAATTGCGCATCCGTAAGCCGTGGCCGACGGATCACTCACTCTCTGACACCTCTTTTTGCCCTTTCAGCCGTAGCCTTCCGCCACGACCCGAGCTGTCCCGATATATCGGCCATAAGCTCCGACAGACTTGTTTGCTTCTGCAATGGCAGCACTCGCGCCTCGTTACACAGCCGCATATACGTGTTCAGCACCGTGAACTTCGTCATCGCCCTGTCTATGTAGACAACCTTGTGAGCCACATTCTGCTCGTCCCACGCATACACGATCAGAGCTATCAGGTCTGTCGCCGCGTCAAGAGTCTTCTCCCATAGCCAGCGCCGGAACTTCACGGGCACGTTCTCGCTCAGACCAACCATCTGCTGTATCAGCCTGTAAACGCTCTTGTATGCCCCGGCTGTCGCCGCGCCTTGTGTCATTTCAGTTTGTTTTTTAACCGTCTGCAAAGTTACAAAAAAATTTTCGACCGGGCTAACGCCCGGTGCCGTTTCCCCCGTCCCGGGCGCCCTTTAAGAGGGCGCCCTCACCAAAGGAAAGACAAAAGGTTTAATATTCAAAATGAAAAGCCGACACCGCCCGCACGTCGTTACTGTAGTCTCTGCCGTCGCTGTAGATATTGCCATAGCAGTTGACAACCCACGACCAGATTGAATTATAAACGGTACTCGACCACCAATATTCGTAGTGGCCATTAGGATTCTGCCACGACCCCTTGTCATTCTGATAAGGTAAAAGCTGAAAGGTGCCGCTCATCATTCCGAGGTCGTTGAACGTCGTCATCAGCGCATTGATGGCCGTGCGGTTCAGCCACATTATATATAGCTGTCCCACCGACGGCAGAAAGCGTTGCTCCGTATACATATAGTCTGATCCCGCGCAGAATAGTGCCGCCGTTGGCTCCACGCAGAAATCAAGCAGCTTTGCCGTGTTCATGTTGCCGTCCATGTCGGCGCGGGCGCGGTTCTGACAGTCTTCCCATGCCTCGCCGGTGCCGTTGTTGTTGATATAGGGCATCGTGGGGATATATGTCGCATAGTCGCGGGACTTGCACCACACCATCGTTTCCTTTGACAGCGAGTCGGGAGTCATAACAAACGATGTGTCTGCGGTGCTCACCAATATGCCGAGGAAACTGCTTCCGTCGGTATATTCCCCCTTTTCGGTGTCTATATCCCACTCGGCCTCGGCCTGATACTCCGCGTAGTCGTCGCTTACATTCGTGGTAATGAACGGCACCTCTCGGTAATATGATCCGTTACCGTCTTCGTCGCCGTCATAGCCGATGTCGCAATATCCGAGGGCGTGGACGCCGATGGGGAGGTTCCATAGTTCGAGAGTCCTGCTTTCGATGGCTGACACCTCGACAAACTGAAACGACGCACCAAGCCCCGCAATCTGCGAGAACACGGCGTAGCGGTAGCCGTGCGGGATGTCAAACTCCACAACGCCCGCCTCGTCGCACGTCAGTTCCTGCCTTGGCAGCGAAACAGCCGGGTAACCTTTTGAGCTGAACACGTCGAGCCACACCGTAGCCCCCGCGCCGCTCACTCCCGCGGTGCCGTCATAGCCCCGCACCTTTACCGTGACGTGTTCCCGCGGTATCTCCCCGAGAACCTCCACCACTTCGCCAACCGCGTTCACAAGGCCAAGCAGCGTCCCGCCCACCATGTCCGGCGTGATTGACTTCGGCATTACTGCCCCTCGGATCTCCTCCGAGGTCGCCCGCAGCTCCGCGGGCTTCCATTCTTCTTTCATCGTCTTTCCTTTCTTTGATGATGTCGTTTATAATGTCCTTTCCCTTTTGCTATCGTTATGAGAATGTCGCCGTAAACCCGACGTCGAACACCGACGCCCTCGTCGATTGTGCCTTGACCCTGTCGGCCACGATGCCCTCGAAGTCCGGCTTTATCACCTCCACACGCTTGTTCAGCAGCCACGCAAGCTCCCGCTTCGTCACCTCCGTCGCCGGGCACACACTCTCCGCCTCGTAGCGGCTCGCCGTCCTCGCGTCCGCGATGTCTTCGCCCTCGTAGGCTATCTCCGCGCCGTAGCCCGGCGCGTCCGTCACGCTCATGCCGTTGCGCAGCGCAAGCGCCCATACGCCCTCCGCGCTCCCCGTCGCCATCAGCGCCACGTCTATAAGGCTCTGACCGTCTTTCGCTCTCACTATCATTCCACTCTGATTATTCCGTCATCACTCACCGACACGCGGCGCACCGCCACGCCCGCCTCCCGGCACATCTCCCGCGCTCGCGACGCCCACATGCGCCCCGCTATCCCGTGCTGCATCTTCCGAACCTCCCCGCCCAGAAGCGGCCACTCACGCCACTCCCCGCGGTTCGCCACAAGAACATGCTCTATCGTCTGCTGCTCCGTCCCGGCCACCACGCAGCCCCCGCCCTCTATCACGAGGTCGCCGCAGTTCTCCTCTGTCGTCAGTCCGTTCATTTTATCGTCGTTTAATCGGTGTTTAATAATCCGTTGATTCTATCACATACTCCGTGTCGCTCAGAGCCGTTATCTCTATCACCTGGCGGTTCGAGTGCGTCATCTGCTTTGCCGAGAAGCCCGTCACCACCATCCGCCTTATCCCGAACACGTCCAAAAACGCCGAGCTCACCTCCAGCGCCTCCGGTCGCTCCAATATCTCCCGCAGCTGAGCCACCGCCCGCTCCGGATATTGGTCTATTATCTCGCCGTTATCGTCCGTCGCCACCAGCCCCACGCTCATGCTCAGCTGATAGTCCCCGTCCGTGATATACTCCTTTATCGTTCCGGCGCGCCCCACGAGCGCAGTCTTCACCACCTCTTTCTGCAGGCTCACGTTCACCGTCACGTCGTTCATCATCAGCAGCCCCTCATCCGGAACTTTCACCACCATGTCCGTCAGCACCGTCCGCCCGAGCCAGTAATCGCCGCCCCCGCTCCACTTCTCCTCGCTCTTGTTGATGGGCTCAGTTCCCTCCGCTGTCCCGCCGGGCATCGAATACCCCGGCAGCGTCCCGAGCTTGTAGTCCTCCTGCTTCATCACGTCACGGCCTTTGTTCAGCCGCAGACGATAAGCGAGCCCCTTGGCCTGTATGGCCACGCCGGAGGCTATGAAACGAGCGTTGATTATGTCGAATGTATAATCCTGCATGATGATATTATAAAGCGTAATTGGCGTCGTTGACAGCCGAAAGCAGGGCCTCGGCCACGGCGTCCTTTATGCGCTCCTTGCTTTCGCTGAGATTGTTTGTGGTGATAGTAAACTTGTCAATAAGTCGGTCTATGGTGATATTGATGTTCTTGACGCGGTCGGTCTCCTTGGAGGCTCCGCCGCCAACACCGCCGAGGGCGCTCCCGATGGGGGATCCTCCGCCGAGACCGCCACCGTTGTCGGTTCCGTCGCCGCCCCCGGCGCCACCACCACCTCCGCCCGAATTGTCGGCGGGCTGCTCCGGGTGATCTTTTGCCCATGAACGGTCAGCGGCATCTCGACCGAGGCGCTTGATCTTGTCAAAATTCAGTTTCTCGGCAATGTAATTATACTTGTCGATAAACCAATTTATAAGGGAGTAGAACTTGTCGCGTATCCAATCAATGATTCTGCCGAAAAAGCCCTTTATCGCGTTGGCGACGTTTTTGAATGCCGTCACAAGAGGCTTGCACATTGCACTGACCTTTGCGATTACGGCATTGACAACCCTAACCACAAAGTTGCGGATGGCGTTAATCCACGAGCGGATCTTGTTGACGACGGCCATGAAGATGTTGGCCACCCTCTGAGCCATAGCCTTAATGCTGTTCCACACGCTGATGGCAAACTCCGCAATCCTTTGGGCTAAGCCGGAGATTAGCTCCCATGCGTATGAGAATATCGCCTTAATGCCCTCCCACGCCGTAAAGACGGCCACGCGGAATGCATAGCACTTATCCCATAGCTGCTGTATTACGGCAATAACGACGGCGATTGCGGCGGCTATCCATCCCACGATCGGGATGTTCATAATCGCCACGCCTATCGAGCGGCACACGTTGGTCGCCACGGCCTTGAACGCGAGCCAATAGCCGCCGGAGGCAGTAATGGAGGCGTTCATCATTACAAGCCCGGCACAGACGTTGCGTATCGAGGAAACAACACCCGAAAATGCGCTCTTGAAATTGACGGTCTTTAAGAAGATTATGGCCTTGGCCGCGCCCCATATCAGAGGCACGAGCTGCGACAGCGGCATCAGTGCGCCCAATACCACCTGCGTCCATATTCCGAGGTCGCCGCAGCAGTTGAAGATTGAGATCTTGAAATCGTCGAACCGAGCCTGTACTCGAGCGAGGCGCTCGTTATAGGTCGCCATCACAATATCTGCCTGGTCTATGGCGGTTGTTGTGCCCGTGATTGCCTCCGTCCATTGCTGAACCTTGGGGACACCCTGCACAAGCGCCATCGCGGCGGCGGAGTTCTCCTTGCCGAATAGCTTACTGAACAGCGCGTCGTCGGCCATCACGGGTTTAAGGACTTCAAGACGCTCGGCGAGCGATTTGGATTTGTCGGTTAGGTCGGTGACGCTAATCCCGGCGGCGGCGAGTTCCTCGCGCACGTCCTTGGGAAGAAAGCGGCCTTGCGCGAGTGTTGACATTACATTGCGCAGGGCCACACCGCCCTCGGAGCCTTTCTTGCCCGCTTTGTCGAGTACCTGAATGGCGGCGTTTGTTTCTTCAAACGACACTCCGGCGGCTTTCGCGGCCATACCGCATTGTTCAAGCGCAACCTTGATGGCGGGCAACTCTGCGGATCCCTCTCGGGCGGCAGCAGCCATTGTGTTCATCATCTCCCACATTCGATCCGACGCGGCCATAGGGTCGTCGAGCGACACGCCGTATTGGTTCATCGCGGTTGTAAGAACCTCGGCAGCGGCAGTCGCGTCGCCATTCATCATCTTACTTAGAGTGGCCACGTTCTTGCCCATGTTATTGAGCGCCTCGCTGTTTTTCGTCAGTTCCGGCGAAAGCTGCGAGAGCAGGAGTTTGTAGGAGTTGACGGCGCCGGAGGCCGATATGCCGAACTCCTTGGCCGACGAGCGGGCGTATTTTTCAAGCGTCGCATATTCCTCGGCAGTAACACCCGCGATGGCTTCAAGCTCGGCAAGCTGCGACTCAAGAGCGGCGCCCGGCGCAAGCGTCTCGTTCATTGCTTGCCCAAGGTTCTGAACATACTGCGTCAGCTGATTGAACGCAAGTATCTTCCCCTCGAAGGTGTCCCACATAGACGTGGTCGCCCGGAGATTCCTCTGGAGGTTTTCTACCCCTCCCGAAATCTCGGCGACCACGGCGTTGCAGTTACCGCTTATGTTGAATGCGTAATTGAAATTATAGTTGCTCATTCAGCGGGTGAGAATAATTTGGCAAGGATCCTCGCGGTGTTTTCGAGTCGGTAGTTCTCGATTCACACGGCCTGTTGAAACAGAAGCGCCCACTTTTCATCGTCGAGCGTCTCGGGATCCGTGTGGAAGTTCGCTCTTATCAAGGCGCACCCCTTCGCTATCTCCCCGGGGTCGTTTTCCTCCACGCCCCCCGAGAGTTGGTGCGCCTCTACAAGTTTTTTAGCTTAGACACGCATTTGCCGAAGATGTTCTGAAGCTCGCCCACGGCCTGCAGCTTGTAGACCGCGTCGGTCTTCATCAGCGCAGAGCCGCCAACCCAGCAGTTGTCGAACATCACCTCAGCCGCCTTCACGTCGTTGCTCTTGGCGGTCGCCGAGAATGCCTGCATCGTCTTCATGTCCGGGCGACGGAAGTAGCCTCGGTGAAGCTCCTTCACCTCCGGGTCGGCCACCTCGATTTCCACAATGCGACCGTGACGGGCTTTCAGCGCCGAAAGCTGCTCTTCGGTCATGTCGCCGTTGATGATTTTGTACTCGGTGGTGTCCATCTCGATTGTCATGTTGTCTTTATCCATGCTTTTGCGGTTTTGTGCCGGGACGGGGCGGTTCTCTATCCTTGCTCCCGTCCCGGCGGGTTATTGATTTTTTTGTTTTAGCGTGTGGCCTTTAGGTCACACACCGTCGGGCTTGCCCATTTCGATATGGCTCGGCAGTAGCGGCAGTTCCACCTGTTGGTTCATGTCGTTCTCCTTCCAGTCGCGCACGTTCTCGGTGAACTCGCAATTGCGGATCTTGTCGACCACGATCACTCCGTTCGGCGGCATATACGCCACCTCGATGTCAAACGGCGCAATGTCCTGAAGTCGCCCCGTCGGCGAGTTGCGGCTTATCGCCACAACCTCGCTCATATAGAGCGTGATTTTAGCCTCGGGAGTGATGCGGCCACGGCTGCGGCTCACCGGATGGCGCCCCGCCCCGTAATTGTTCTGCTTGTCCTGCTTGTCGCCATAGCTGATGGCGACGATACCTGTAATGGGCACGCCGTTGATGCAGGTCTTGATGTCGCCCCACGCATATTCCTCGCCGTTGATAAGGGGCACTCCGTTATAGGCTGCGTCTGTTGCGTTCATTCCTTTCTTTGGTTAATTGGTTAGACACTTGCTGCGAACCCGATCTCGAGGTCGAGATTGCGCATTACGCCCACGGGCACGTTCTTGATCACACCGCGAACTCGCGACGTCGAGAGTATGTTCTGGTCCGGGTCGATGTCGAACCTGTAGCCGCTCAGCTCTCCGGCCTTCTCCATATCCTCGAGTGCCTTGTTGCCCGTGGTGATGAGGTGCTCCACCGTCGTGCGCTCAAGTTTCCCGGTGGCTTTGTCCACCATCATCGGACGCCCGAGTTTCGGCAGCAGGTAGGTGCGGATCCCGCGCACGGCCTTGTCCATTGTGCGCACGTCGCTGATATAGGCATAGTCGCTTGTCAGCAGGTCGAGGGTGTGGTTGTCGTTGAAGAACGACCCGGTCAGACCGTCGTAGTTCACGCAGAAGATGAAGCGGGCGGCGTCAAGTTCCTTGATGACCGTGTCGTCAAGGTTGCGGAGCAGGGTGCCGTCGCCGAAAGCGGCCACGGCTATGTTCGTCGGGAACTGCTCCACCCACGCGATGCTCTGGTGAACCTTGGCCTTGCTCACGGCGCCGAGCAGGTCGCCCAGGGCCGACACGCTCGCCTTGGCGGTGTTGCCCGCGTCCTTGTAGAGCGTGGCGGCGGTTCCCTCGCCGTCTTGCGCGATTACCACCGACACATTCTTGCGCCCGGTCTTGGCGTAGCTCGCAAGCGAGGTCACGTCCGTTACCTTGGGCGCGTAGAGTATCGACAGCGGTTTATTCTGGGCTTCGAGGGTGGTGGCAACGCTCTGCAGCGAGTTCACTATCGTTTCGCTAAGCTCCACGGCGCCGTTCCACACACCCACCTGTCGGATCTCGCCTCGGGCGTGATTCTGTATCTGCTTGATCTCGCTGAAGGCGTTTGTCCCGGAGGCGGGCTTGAAGATGCCCACATAGAGGTTCACGCCCGGGTTCATGTTGAAGATTGACTCCAATATGTAGTGCAGCACCTTGGTCTCCCATGCCGCTGCGTCGGAGGTAATGCCGTATTTCTCGGCTGTCTCTATTGACGAGATCGCGTGGATGCGCTCTGTGGCGGTGAATCCCGCCGTGCCCTCCTCGGCGGCGGGCAGTGTCGCCGAGTAGAACACGAGGCCGCTTATGTGGTCTTTACCCGGCAGCGAGCGCGTCAGATTGCCGTTGGTGCGGGTTATTTCAAGACTCTGCATTAGGCCTCGGCGTTTTCGTGGTTGTCATTGATGGGCTCGCCCGTCAGCTCGTCGATCTCCGGCTCGCCGTCGGCGGGTTCCGACACGTCGGCCTTGCCCGACTTGCTCGCAGCTACTGCGGCCTTTAGGGCGGCGGCGCCGCGCTTGGTGCTGTAGACCTCGCGGTTCTGCAGAGTGTTGGCGTGGTTCTGAGCGTCGTTGCGGGTGTAGAACGCCGTGCCGTCAGAGGTGACGTGCACCTCGTTGATGTCGGGATTCTGTTTCAGAACGTCGGCGGCGATCTTCTCGGCGGCTTTCGAGGCCACGGTCGTCGCGGAGCCCTTTGTGGTTTCTTTCTTTGCCATTGTTATATGGTGTTTAATGGTTCTTTAATCGGGTTTTGATATATGCCGCCAGAGCGGTCAGCAGCGCGAGGATTATCAGTGCCAGGGCTATCCGGGCGGCGGTGTTGCCGCTCCGTTTCTCCTCCTTGCTCTTGGCCTCGCTCTTGTTCCGGCTCGCGGCCTCGGTTTCGGTGGCCTTGGCCTCCGTGAGTGTCGCGGCGGCGGCTTGGGCCTGTGTCTCGGTTCCGGCGGAGGTGGCCTCGCTCTTTTCCCGGCTCTCGCTTGTCTGCCGTGCCTCTCGCCTTTCGGTCGTGCGGCTCAGCAGCGGCGGTGTCCCGGTGGCGCTGTCCGTCGGTTGCGTGGTGTCGAATATCTCCGTCACCCGCTCCGTCGCCTCGTCGGTCGTCGTCGTGGTCTCCCACAGCCGACGGATCTGTTCCTCCACCATCCGCTCGAGCCTCGCGGCGGTGGCCGCGTCAAGGAGGGTCGCTTCCCGCGTCTGTTGCGACTCGGACGATTGCACCTCCGTGTGGCTTTCCTCCACCGCTTTCTTTTGTGCGGCGCAGCTCGTGGCTAACAGGGCAGTCGTCAGCATGAGGGCAAGAATTGATTTTCTCGATAGCATTGGTCAGAGTGTCTACTTTTCCCTGCAACTGAAGCATCTCCTTGCGCAGAGGCTCCACCACGAGCTCCATTATCATCTCGATCGCTTTCTTGTCGTTGTCGAGCTCATGCCCCCGCACGTCCGACAGTGTCTTCTGTACGTCTGCGCGGAGTTGGTCTACCTCGGCCTTGTGCTTCGAGCGCAGGAACACCGCAGTCAGCAGCGCCGACAGCGGGGCGGTGATGATCGCCACTATTCCCGCAAGGATCGTTTCAGTCATTAGGCAGTCAGTTTATATAATCCTGTTTCTTTGAGCCAGTCGCTCACCTCGAAGCTCGGGCACGCCTTTATCCATTCGCAGCGTTCCACCGTGCCGTTGCCGTTGAGGTCGGGCGAGTAGTCGCGGTGCCCGCGCACTTTTGCGCCGGGATATTTCTGCAGCAGCTCGCGCACGAGTCTCTCCATCGCGGCTTTCTGAGCCGGAGTGCGGGTGTCCTTGGGCGTTTTGCCGTCCTTGGCGCAGCCGCCGACGTAGCACACCGAGATTGAGTGGGCGTTGTGCCCGGTGGTGTGTGCGCCGATTACCGACTCGTCGCGCCCGACGTGGATGGAGCCGTCGAGTTCGATGACGTAATGATAGCCGATGTCCTTCCATTTGCGCCCCGCGATGTGCCACGACTTGATGGTGGACGTCTTTACGTCGCTCCCCTCGGGGGTAGCCGCGCAGTGGATGATGATGTCGGTTATCCGGCGCTTGCTCTGTGCGCTTGCCTCGCCGAGAGCCGCCCACGTCTTCGCCCCGACCACACCGTCGGAGGTCAGTCCCTTCGACTTCTGAAAGTCCCTGACCGCCTCCTCGGTGAGCCATCCGAATATTCCGTCGGCCACGAGGTTGAGCTTCTTCTGCAGCCGCTTAACCTCCTCGCCCCGGCTTCCTCGTTTGAGTGTTGTCATTCAGCGTCGGGTTGTGGGTCGTTTAGCCGTTGCCCCCGCCTCCTGCGGGTGCGGCGGGTTTCGGTGCGCTCACGATGGCGCCCAGGCCCTCGGCCTTGGTGGGAAGACACAGCGTGTAGGTGCGCATGGAGAAAAGGTTCTCCTGCGTGGTGGGGTTGCTCGCGGCTTCCTGCAGATAGGTCTTGGTCGAGCCGTTGGCCTTCATGCAGCGCTTGAGCGAGAACGCCACGGAGCTCTGACGGTCGGTCGTCGTGGGAACGGCGCCGTAGGCCAGCTTCTTCTTCGTTGTGGTGTTGAAGTAGGGACACTCGTCGTACTCGTAGACCTCGAAGCCGTAGAGGCGCGAGATGGCGCCGCTCTCATAGTTGTAATACTGCGCGGCAAACTTCTGATCCTGCTCCAAAAGGTCGGCCACATGGTCGGCGCAGAGCACGAGGATACGTCCCTGGGCGGGGATCTTCGCCTTGTCGAATGCCTTCTTGAGCGCGATGATGTCCGAGCGGGTCAGCCGCTTGCGGTCGTCCACCACCTCGCCCGTGGTGAGCAGAACCGGGGTCGCGGTCTTGTGCTCGGCGGGCGCGATCGAGTGGATTGCGCGGCTGAATTTCGTCTCTGAGAATGCCTCTTTGTGGCGCTCCACCACCGAGGCCATCTTGTCGTAGCCCAGGGCATGGAGTTCGTCGTCGGTCACGCGGGTCGGCTTCGTCTGGAATTTGTCGAGCTTCACGGCGATGTCTCCGTCTTCGAGCGTCTCGATCTCGAGGGGATAGGTCGTGTTGTTCACAAGCACCTCGGGGTCGGCGCCGATGTCTACCACGTGGATGATGTCCTTTTCCACGTACTGGTCGTAGCTGCGGATCTTGTTGTACCATCCCACTGCGGCCTCGGCGGCGCGGAATGCCTTGATGAGTTCGCCTGTCCACGCCTCGGGGTAGAGCCCGGCGCGGAGTGCGCCTGTAGGTGCGAGTCCGCCCATGAGCGACGTGCCCACGGCGATTGTGTCAAGGGCGAGAGCACCTGCGGCGGGGGTGACGCCCACGGCAACGCCGAGGGTCGCGCCCATCACGCTTGTGGTCGCCAGGCCGATAATCATGCCCATAAGGGCCAGAAGAAATCTTTTCATTCGTCTTTTGTTGTTGGTTGGTGTTGTTAGTTGCGGTCGGTTCAGAACTCGGGCGCGAAGCCGTAGTGTTCCTTGTAGAGTCGCACATATTCCTCGCGGTTGTTGTCGCGGAGGTCGGCGAGCTGTTCTGCGGTCGCGGTCGCCCATGTCAGATTGACGGCGCCGCCGTTGCCGCCTCCGGCGGGCTTCACGAGGTCGAGGGGCTTCTGAGCGGGTGTCATGTCGGCGAAGAGGGCGTTGAGGCCGTCGAGCCCGATCTGCTTGCCCAGGTTGAGATATTTCTCTTTCTTGTCGGCGGTGATGCGGCGCTCCTTGATGGCCGTCTCCACCGAGTCGGTGATGCGGGCGAGCTTCATTGTGTCCTTTTCTTCCTGCAGTCTGCCGATGGCGGCGACTGCCTCGTCTTCGGTCGCGCTGGGCGCGAGTCCGAGTTTCAAGAGGATTTTTTCCATGTTGTTTGAATTGTTATTTGTGGTTTGTTCGTCTTCGGGTGTTGTTGCCGGGGTCGCGTCGCCGCCCTCCGTTACCGGGCGCGACAGCAGCGGCAGATGGTCGCTTTCCTCTCCGGCGGCGAGCGTCAGCAGTTTCCCGTCGTGATAGAGGCCGACCTGCAGCGCGTCGTCATTCGAGCCGATGTCCACCACCGACACCTCTATCAGCTTGCTCCTGGTCACGGTCGGGCGCGTCTGCCCGGCCATCAGCATTTCCGGCTCCTCGCTCCATTCGAGCACGTCGAGCCCGGCGCTCAGCATTCGCAGTGTCCCGCGATCCCACTTCTTCGAGATGTTGCGCTCGTCTTCCGTGTCATCGTCAAATTTCGGGGTGCCGTAGAGTATGCCGTTCTCCTCCCGGATATTCGTCATTATGCCGATCGGCATATCCTCCCTGCGCCCGCGTCGGTGCATATAGAGCAGCACGGGGTTCTTCTCATATTGCGAGTAATCTATCCCCGCCGTTATTACACGCGAGCCGTAGCTGTTGACCCGCTCCGTTGATATGATCGCTTCTTTCATATTGATGTGATGTCAGATAAAAAATGTCGGCGCGGCTGTGTGGCACTTCACATTGTGAGAACCCTGTGCCGCCGCGCCGACGGGTCGCAAAAGGGGGTTGTGGCGGAGGCGGGAGTCGAACCCGCGACCTCGAGGGAATGAACCTCGCGAGCTACCTGTCTGCTCTACTCCGCGATGTCGTTCACGCCGCAAAATTCCGAATTGTTTACCCCCCTGCAAAACAGAGTGTTAAAACTTTACACTCTATTTTTCCGCCCCGAGCTTTTGTGGCAATTTTGCACTCGAAAAGTAAGTTAAACCCAACCCAAAACATCATTGCATTATGAATGGCAAACAAGGTTTCATCAGATAAAAAGGAATTTGCGGAGGCCCTTTTCATGCAGGGTATGCCGCAGAACTCCATCGCCGAAAAGGTCGGCGTCTCTGCCAACACCGTCGGCAAGTGGGTCAAGGACGGCTGTTGGGGCGAAAAGCGCACGGCGCAGACCCTCACCCGAAAGGAGGTCGTCAACAATGTCCTCCGCTCTCTTAATAAGTTGGCCGACAAGCTCGGCGAGGCCGACCTTAAGGACGTCGGCGGCCTTGCCGATCAGATTGCAAAGCTATCGGCCACAATCTCCAAGCTCGACAAGGAGGCCTCCGTCGTTGACTTCATCGAGTGCTTCATGGCTTTTGGCCGTTGGCTCGAATACCAGGCCGAGACCGACCCCGCCATCACCGCCGAGTTCCGCAAGATGGTCAACAAGTATCAGAACAAGTATATCCTTGAGCTCCTCGGGAGCAAGGTCGCTTAATTTCCGCTTATGGCTCGACACACGGCAAAAGATCGCAAGGAAGCGATTGAGGAATGGAAACAATGGTGCGAGACGGTGCAGACCCGATCGGTCGTCGCCGTCAAGGAGACACCCGCGCAGAAGGAGAAACGCATTGCGTGGCTCCTCGCCGATTATGGCCGTTTCTTCAATTACTATCTCGCGCACTATTGCGACGACGAGGAGACAGGCAAGCACACCGACTGCGCTCCCTTTCAGATCAAGGCCGCGCACACTCTCCGCGACCACGATAATATTCAGTATGCCGCCCGGTGGGCGCGTGGTCATGCCAAGTCCGTCCATTTCGATGTCGGCATCCCTCTTTATCTGAAGGCCCTCCGCAAGCTCCATCTCATGGTGCTTGTCGGCAAGAGCAAGGAAAACGCCGAGACTCTGCTTGGCGACATTCAGGCAGAATTCGAGTTCAATCAGCGCTATATCTCCGACTTCGGCACTCAGAAGGTCGTCGGCTCGTGGGAGACGGGCAAGTTCGTCACCGCCGACGGCAGGGCTTTCTTCGCCCGTGGTCGCGGCCAGTCACCTCGCGGTCTCCGCTACAAGCGCTATCGCCCCGACTATGTCGTGATCGACGACCTCGACGACGACGAGCTTGTCAATAATCCCGACCGCGTCGCCCGCCTCACCAAGTGGGTCAAGGAGGCTCTTTTCGGCACTCTCGACGGTGGCCGTGGCCGTTTCGTAATGGTCGGCAATCTTATCGGCAAGTGCTCCGTCCTCGCCAATTTCATGGCCTCCGAGGGCGTCGTGGTCTCCAAGGTAAACGCCATCGACCGCAATGGCAAACCCTCTTGGGCGGCTAAGTGGTCGATTGAGGAGATCCGAAAGCAGGAGGCTTTCATGGGTTATATCTCGTTCCAACGCGAGATGATGAACAACCCCATCACCGAAGGCTCCATCTTCCGCAACGATTGGATCCGTTATTGCCGTCCCCTCCCGCTTGCCCGGTACGACTATCTCGTATGCTACTGCGACCCCTCCTTCAAGTCCACCACCCGAAACGACTACAAGGCCATAAAGCTCTGGGGCAAGACCGGGACCGACCTACATTGCCTCGCCGCCTTTGTCCGTCAGTGCTCGGTCGCCGAGATGGTCGGGTGGTTCTATGATCTCCACGAGAAGATCACCGCCGCCAACGCCGTCTGCTCCTATTATATAGAGGCGAACTTTCTGCAGCAAATCCTCCTCGACGAGTTTGTGCGCGAGGGCAACGTCCGGGGCTATCAGCTACCCATCTTCGGCGACAAGCGCAAGAAGCCCGACAAGTTTCAGCGTATCGAGGCAATTTCCCCTCTGTGGGAACACGGCCACGTCTTCTATAATGAGCGAATGAAAAACGACCCCGATATGCGTGTCGGCATCGACCAGACCCTCTCCTGCGAGCGTGGCATGACTGGCCACGACGACGGCCCTGACGCCGACGAGGGTGCCATCTTCATTCTTCAAAACCTTACACGTCAGCAAACTTTCAAACCATCATACGGCAGACGTAAGTCGCCTAAATCTTCTTGGTAAATCGACAACGTCGCTTTGCCTCATATTAAATAAACGCAGCAAAGAATTATGAGCATTTTCAAAAACATCAAAGCCTATTTCCGTGCGGTCATCTTCGACTGCCGCCTCCGCCATTGCCGCCGCGAGGCCGACCGCCGCCGTGCCCTCTCCGGGCAGAAGCAACTCGTCATCGTCCTCAACCGCCGTCCCATCGTCGTCAGCAAGCAGCACATTAAGAAGCTCGTCCGCGAGGGTATGTACCGCCGGGGCGTTACCGCCGCCGACATCGAGGCTAAGGCTATTTATCGAACGCTCTAACGTCCCTTCCGCTATGGCTTTTCTTTCTACCGACGACTACCGCGTCGTTACCTGCCCCGCCGACCTCGAGATCATCTGTCAGTCCTCTGACGAGATCCGCCAGCAGGCCGAGCGAACAGCTATGGAGGAGGTGGCCGGATATGTCCGCACACGCTATGACATCGACGCCGCTTTCGCCAAGTCCGACATCGAGCGTAACCCGCTCCTCGTACAGCTCACCGTCTGCATAGCCCTGTGGTGGCTCGGGCAGTGGTTGCCCGGTATGGTGGGCGGCGAGATGCGGCAGACTCTTTACGACAATGCCATTGCCCGCCTCAAGGATATTCAGAAGGGGAACTTTACTCCCGACTTTCCCGAATATCCTGCCGGGGGAGACCCCGACAGCGGGCTTGGCGGCAATCCTATCTGCTACTCCTCGATGAAGAAAAACGGGTGGGAGTGGTAAAATTTTTGTTCCTGTGCGGGTGCTTTAGCGCCCGTTTAATCAGCGTTTGAACGATGTTAAAACTTTCGGTAAGAATTGAAATTACAGGCGAAAAAAAGTGGGTCTTCGAGAAGATTACCGCTTGCGAGATCGTGCGCGACAGCGACGCCCTCACCACTACCTGCAAACTCACTCTCCCCCGAAAGGTGAAGTGGCAGGGCGAAACCTCCAACCCGATCCGGCGCGGCGACAAGATTTTCGTGTGGCTCGGCTATGACGACAACCTGCAGCTCGCTTTCTCCGGCTATGTGCTCCGCAAGGGGCTCAAGGCTCCAATCGAGATTTTTTGCGAGGACGAGATGTTTATGCTCAAGCAGACACCCTGCGTCAAAAAGTCATATAAAAACGTCGATATTCAAACGCTGCTTAAAGACCAGAACCTGCCTTATGACATCAAGGTGCTCGGCGAGCAGAATATAGGTCAGTATCGCGCCAACTTTGAAACGGTCGCCGAGCTGCTCGCTCATCTCAAGGAAAACAACATCCGCACCTTCTTCCGTATCGAGGACAATAAGCCCGTGCTATATTGCGGCGTTCTTTTCGACCACGGCAATGAGATGCGGCAGGTCTTCGCTACCGGGATAAACATCATCTCGGACAACAGCCTCGACGAGCAGAAAGCCGAGGACGTGAAGATTAAGCTGAAAGTGGTCAGTCTCCAACCCGACAATAAAAAGAAGATAAAGGTCGAGGTGGGCGACGCCGACGGCGAAAAGCGAACCCTGCATTGCTATGGCAAAACCGAGGCCGAGGCGAAGGCATGGGGCGAGCAGGAGTTGGAGCGATTGAAACGCGATGGCTTGACCGGGTCGTTTCAGACTTTCGGCCATGTGCTGCTCGATGTGCTCGACGTCATCGGCATCAAGATCGACGGCGAGCGCAAAGGTAAATATCAAGTCGCTAAAAATACAATCACCTATGGAAGCTCCGGCTTCCGGCAGGACATAACCCTCGGCGCGAGGGCCGCTGAATGAATATACAGAACGCCATAAAACAGCTCGCTCTCGCGGGCTCCGAAATGTATCTGACGGTCTGCACCGTGGACGCTGTGGACGAAAAGGCGCGGACTATCGACTGCACCCCCATCAACGAGGGAGCGCAGATCCTTGGCGTCAACTTGCAGGGCAACCAAGAGCAGGAGATTGGCGTGGTGCCGTTCCCCGCCGTCGGCTCCGACGTCGTAGTGGGCTTCATCAATCCCGCTGTGGCCGTCGTGGTGCTGACAACGGAGCTGACTAAGGCTGTCCTCACCATCGGCAACACGGAGGCAACCGTCGAGGATAATTCCGTGGTGCTGAAAACGCAGAAGGGCTCCGTAACGCTCACCGCCGACAATCTCAAGCTCGACATCGACGGAACCACCCTCGAACTTAAAAACGGTCTCTCCACTTGGAACGGAGGCTCCGAAACCACTGCCAACGCCACCGAGCTGCAAGCGCAGCTCAACAAGTGTAAGGCGAGAATCAACGCAATTATAAACGCTCTCTCTACATCTCCGACGGGCACGCAGGATGGCGGCTTGGCGTATAAAGGCGCTATCGCGTCGGCGCTCTCAAGCCTTGTCTCGGAGGACTACTCCAAAATCATCGACGATAAAATCAAGCATTGAATGGCAAGTAAAAGATACCCCTCTCAACTGAAAACCGTGGAGTCCATACGCCTCGCCGCCCGCGAGAACAACGCCGCAAAGGGCGGCGGCTCCATGCGTAAGCGCAAGAGCCTCGTTATGATGCTCAACCAACAGACGCAGTCGCTCACAAAGCAGGACGTCGCCCGGTGGCGCCGCGCATGGGCGATGGCGCTCAACATCGAAAACCCGAAACGCGGTGCCCTTTACTCCATTTATACCGACGCCCTTGTCGATATGCACCTCACGGGCTGCTTCACTCAGCGCTATCACAAGACGCTCCTCAAGGCGTTTGTGATCGTAGACGAAAGCGGCAAGGAGGACGAGGAGGCTCTGAAAATATTCGAGAGCAAGTGGTTCCACCATTTCCTTCTCCGAGCCCTTGAGTCTATCGGTTGGGGGCACTCGCTTATTCAGTTGGGCGACGTCATCACCGACGCAAACGGCGTGATGAAGTTCTCGGATGTGGAGCTCGTCCCCCGCGAGCACGTCTGCCCGGAATATGGTGTGCTCCTCCGCGATCGCTCCGACTCGCCCGACCAGGGCATACCTTACCGTGAGGGCGCATTAGCCGATTGGTGCGTCGAGGTGGGCGATTCCCGCGACCTCGGGCTGCTCCTCAAGTGTGCCCCGCAGGCACTCGCCAAAAAGAACATGACAACCTACTGGGATGTCTTCGGCGAGATTTTCGGTATGCCCATGCGCGTCGGCACCACCACCTCTCAGAACCCCGCCGACCGAAAGCAGATCGAGGTGATGCTTGAGGAGATGGGCGCCGCAGGTTGGGCGCTGTTTCCCGAGGGTACCACCATCGAAATCAAGGAGTCTTCTCGCGGCGACGCTTACAACGTCTATGACCGCCGAATTGACCGCGCCAACTCCGAGATGTCCAAGGGCGTCCTCGGACAGACAATGACAATCGACAACGGTTCCTCTCAGTCGCAGTCCGAGACCCACCTTGAAGTATTCGAGAATATTTGTGCCGCCGACGCCAAGCTCATTGAATATGTGGTGAACGACGACCTTATTCCCAAAATGATCCGTCTCGGGTTCCCCCTTGCCGGGCTTACCTTCAAGTGGGACGACGCGGCATCTTACTCGCCCGCTGAGCAGCGCGAGCTTGAGCGCGTCCTGCTTCAATATTTCGACATCGACCCGCAGTATTTCGTCGATAAATATAAGATACCTATCAACGGTGTCAAGCAGTCCTCCGGCGGTTTTTTCGAGTAGGGGGTGAGGAGCCGGACAATACAGGCTCCAAGCCCCGCGAAAGTCCAAAGAAGAAAGCCGACAATTACCGCCTTTTCAATCTCGCCGTTTCCGACTTATACAGGCCGGATCTGCTTGAGCTCGCGGGCGGAAATGTCGGGCGCGTCCCCTTCAACCGTGAGGTCTTCGACCGCGCCGTGCGCGAGGTCTTTGCAAAGGGCGGTTTCTCTCCCGAGATGTTGTCCGACCCTGCCGTCGCTACGCTTATCGAGGAAACCTACAACGCCCTCAACGGAGCCATCGACACGGCCATCAAGACCGAGACGCCCCCGGAGCTCACCGCTGCCCTCCAAAACAACGCCTTCATCTTCTCCGGCTTCAAGACCTATCACTCGCTCTCCGAGGTCGGCCTGGCCCTTACCGACGACGATGGTAAGGTCAAGCCTTTCGAGGTCTTCCGCCGCGACGTCGAGGCCATCGACAAAAAGTATAACGTCAATTATCTTTATGCCGAGTACAACCACGCTGTCCACACCTCGCAGATGGCCGTCAAGTGGCACGACTTTATGGCCGACGGCGACCGCTACAACCTGCAGTACCGCACCGCCGGAGATGAGCGCGTCCGCTCCGAGCACGCCGCCCTCGACAATACCACGCTCCCTCCTTCCGACGAGTTCTGGAAATTCTATCTCCCGCCCAACGGGTGGAACTGCCGTTGCACCGTCGAGCAGGTGCTGCGCGATGATTACCCCATGTCCGACCCTGCCGTTGCAAAGGCGGCGGGCGACGCTTGCACCGACGACCCCAAGTCCCGGATCTTCCGCTACAACGCCGGGCAGGAGATGACGATTTTCCCCAAGAAGCATCCATATCTCCCCAAGGGCTGCGACGGGTGCCCGCGCAATGGCGGCAGCGGCCTCTCTCTCGGCAGGGTTCCGGGAAGTGAGAAGTGCCGCGCCTGTGATGCCGTGCAGGAGGTGTGTCGCGCTCATGAGGAGGCAACTCTCAATGATAAGCTCCGCGCCCTCCTCTCCGAGAAGGGGCGCGAGCTCACACGCTTGCTCCGCGAGATTGTTGCCTCAAGACGCTTTAAGGAGGTCGAAGGGCATGAGGGTGTCCGCTCCGCCATCAGCGACAAAGACCCGGATTATACGCCGTTGGTCGCTTGTGCCGACAAGGCCGTCGCGCATGGTTATAATGTCGCGATGCTCCCCAACCCTAAAGGTATAAGGACACCCGACTTTATTCTCTATAATGGTAAATTTATTGCCGCCTACGATGTCAAGACTATATCCGGCCAAAACTCGGTCGGCAATCGTCTGTCAGAAAGTATTGGCCAGACAAACCGCGTCATTCTGAATATGGCGACGACCTATAACGCCCGCTCCCTCGCGAGGGATCTGCGCAGTTATTTCGAGGCCAACAAGGACGCTGTGGAGGTCGTGATTTTCAAGGGAGGCGATAGGATTTCAGTAACAAGAAAGCAGATTGACAACAATTTTGAACGTGTATTTATGAAACGCTATGGCCGCAAAAAATAAAGGCCGCTAATGCGGCCTTTACCGGAGTAGTGTCGTAAGTCTTGCTCCTAACAAGGGAACGTTGCCCTGACGGTCATTGCTGACGCCGCAAAGTTAGCGGTTTTTTCTGATATAACAAACTCAAACCCCGATTTTTCAACACAATGGACGAAAAAATTACAATCACTGCCGAGTTCTCTCAGACCGACGTCGCCGCCGCGCTCCTCTGTCTCGGCGAGGAACTCACTCCCGAGATTTGGGAGCAGATAAAGGCCGCGCCCTCCAAAATCGACTTCTCGAAGATCGAGGATAAGTCTGAGCGTTTGCAGGTCAAGCTCGGCCTTATTTGCCTCCTTTTCGGTAATCTCGCCGACTGATGCCCCGTAACATTTACGACGACATCCTGCGCGACGCCCGCGTCAAGCTCACGGAGATGTTCAATAACAATTTCCGAGAGCAGGGCTTCTTTGGCCAGAAGTGGGTCGCCACAAAGGTCAGCAAGGTCAACAGGCGCGGCGCCGGATCCATCCTCATTGTCACGGGAGCCATGCGCCGCTCAATCCGCTCTATGGTGCGCGGGATGGCCGTCGTTTTTACTTCCAATCTCCCTTACACCGCACTCCACAACGAGGGCGGAAATTTCTCCGTCACCGTCCGCGCCCATTCCCGCACCAATCGTAAGACCGGGAACACCACAACCGTCCGTTCCCACTCCCGCCGGATGTCTATGCCGCAGCGTCAGTTCATCGGCGATCACGAGAAGGTACAGCAGGCCCTCGGCGACATTGTCAATAAAAACCTCCAAGAGTTCTCCCAAAGACTCGCGGATAATTTCAACAGAAGATGAGATTACGCCTTTTTAGCGACATAGAGGCCCGTCTGTCGCGTGTCCGCCTCGTAGATAAGGAATTTATCTACTGCCCGCCCGAAAGCGCCACAATCGCAAAATTACCCGGCTCCCCGGCCATCAACCACGTCGGCCTGTGGAACGAGAACACCACACGACTCACGCAGCTGCGCCCCCTCAAACCTCCCGCCGTCTTTATAGAGTTCTATCCCGTTACTTGGGGAGAGCTTGGCCGCAACGCCGTGCATGGTGATATGGTCATCCGCCTCCATATCGTCACCGCCACTCTCGCGGAGACCGATACCCCTTACCGGGAAGAAGCTCTCCACCGCTTCCGGCTGATCCGCGCCGTCAAGGCCGCTTTCGTCAATTTTGGCGGTGGCGCTGACGCCCGGGGACGCAGCTTCTCCCGATTCCGCTATTCCGGCTCCTCGACCGACCACAACCACGAGCAGGTCTGCGAGGACTTGGAGGAGTGGACTACCCATTGCGTCGATTGCTCCGCCGTCATCGACAACGGTTATATCCTCACGCCTCACAACGTCACCCTCGACACGGGCGACATCTTCGCCGACGCTTTCGGCGAGGAGATGGTATAAACGCAACACCGCCCGCAGCTCTTTCGTCTGCGGGCGGTGTCGCTTTAGTCTATGTCGTCAAAGAGTGATGGTTGCTCGTCCTGCGGCTCCTTGTAGCCCTCGAGCCCGCGCCTCAGATAACTGAGGAATGTGTGGTAACACATGGGGTAAACCGGGAACACATAATGCCGCCACACCTGCTTGTAGCACTTCGCGAGGTTCCCCCTCTCGTAGTGTTGCCGGGTGATGTCGCAGACGTGTTGTATGCGCAAGAGTGTATTTTTGTGAGGTTTTGTCGCCATGTTAGGAATTTAACCACTATCTTTGCAACACGTTCCACGGTGTCGCTCGTCGTATGGTCTTTTCCTGCGGCGGGCTTCATTTTTATCACGATTTCCCGGCTTTCGAGTAGGGCTCGACGCTTACAAAGCCCTCGATATGTTTCCTCACTAATCCCGATCCGCCGCAGATGGGGCACGTTACTTTGTGGCTCCCGTTGAAGCTATCGACCTCAACTTTGCCCTCGGCCTTGCAGTTGCGGCACACCTCGATGGTGTTGCGGGTGAACTCTGTGCGCTTTTCCATATCTTTAGCCCTCGGTTTTCGGTTCTACATAGAAGGTCTCTTTCTGAACCACCGTGATGTGACAGGCTTCCATCACTTCCTGGCATTCCTCAAGCTCGCGCTCGGCGAGGAGTTTGTCCTTGGCTACCTCCTCCACGGTGCGGATGTAGGCCGTGCCTTGCAGCTTGAGCAGTTCGAGGATCCCCGCCCACGTCATTCCCTTGCCGGGCTTGAGCTGTGGGTTGCCGATACGGAACCCGATGGTGCCGTGCGTCGTCTCCATGCTCTTGCGCTTGCTGAAATGCTCGTCGCGGTTCTCGGTGGCGAATGCCTGCAGACGCTCGAAGGCCTCCTCCTTCTCGGTGTCGAGGTCGGCGAACTGAGTGGCATACTTCTCGCGGATTGCCGAGAGCTTGCCGTCCATCTCGGCGGTCAGGGCGCGTTGCTTCGCGTCGGCCACGGCGTAGACGTGCATCGCTTCTTCCATCTCCTCGCGGGTGATCCCGCTGATGATCGTTTTCTTTTTTCGTGCCATTTTTGAATGGGTTTTAAAGGGTGATTAACTATGGTTTATTTGTCGTTTGATAGCTTGACCGGGAACACGTCGAGGATTGCCGTCTCGGCGAGTGAGACGATTTTCCAATCGCTCACTGACTTGCGGAGCTCGTCTAAAAGGGTGCCATACGCCGTCTGAAAGTCCTCCTCTCCCACGAGCAGGTGGGACTCTGCCGTTTTCTCCGAGCCGCTTTTCTCGTCGATGGTGATATAGCCGACCTTGGCGAGATAGTATCTGCCCGAGTCTTGATCGCCGATCACCTCGTTGATTTTCTCTTTCTTCACGGCCTTGACCTCGAACTCGCCGCTGATGCAGGGCGCCATCTCCTCGGTAATCCGTGCCTCGGCCTCGGTGAACGTAAGGGCGTCCACAAGATAGGCCTCTGTTACTTTCTTCACCACTCCGTTTTCCATGACCTTGTCATAGCGGAGTTTCGTTTCAAACCATTGTGCCATTGCTGTTGATTTTAGGGGTTATCGTTTTATTATTTTGTTCTTGTCGTAGGGTTCCTCGGTTATCTCAAACCACTCGATGTCGGGTTCCTCAAGACCGAAAAATTCTATTACCTGGGCGCGGGTCTTGGAGCCGATATATTCGGGGGTGACGATCCGCCCGGTCGTGCGCTCCTTGGCGCGGATCCTGTAATGGATTTGTGGTGCCATCTTACTCGTCGTCTAAGTTGAAGTCCGGGGCATACTCTGCGAGGTTCGCCGAGTCCTCCGCCCACATTGCGAGTTCGCGCATGAGCTCCACATATTCCGGCGTGGACAGCTCCGCCGTCTCCTCTTTTATTCTCTGTTTGATCTGATTTATTAGGCTCATTCTTTGATATAGTTAAATTCGTCAAACAAAACCTTTACAGGCTCTCCGACTCCCATCACCCACTCGCCACGCTTGCGGTCATATCCCTCCGGCGGCGCGATGATGTCATGGACGCTGCCGGGCGTGAGGTTTGCAAACTGAGGGCCGACGGCGCGGCACTCGATGATTTGGAGTTGCTTGGGCTTGCCGACGCTTGAGCAATGGGCGAGTTTATTGCGATACCGTTCATCGACCACAAGCTCGTTTAATCGGTATCTCTTAGCCTCTAATCCGCAACGTGAGCAGCGATATAGGTCATAAGTGGAGCAGCCTTTGCTTACCAAGGTGACGAGATTGACCTTTTGCCAATCGTGTCCGCCGACGGTGAAATTTGTTTTGATCATATCCTTATCAGTTTAGCAGGTTGTTGTCTTCCTTTCCGAACCGCGCCTCGTAGGCTATCTGCCCGGCCACCTCGTTCACGGCCTTGGCGTCCTTCTGTCGTTTCAGAAACATATTGTAAATCGTGGTCAGTCGGTCATAGGAGATCTGGTTGAAGTTCTCGGTCTTCGCGGCGCGACAGGCCACGCCCTTGATATACTCGACCCCCTCGCTGCCTTTGCCTATCAGACGCAGCCAACCGCCGATGGCGGCAATCACGCGCTTGCGCATTTTGTCCCGCTTGGCGTCCTCCGGGTTCAGTATGTCGTTCAGATGGTCGCACAGCTCGGTCAGCTCCGCGTTGCTGAGGTCTTTGCTGCTCTCCACCCCGTAGCCCGACAGCAGCGCGAGCTTCATGTCGGCGTCGAGGTTCAGCCGGGTGCAGAGGGTGTGGAATTTCTTCAAGAGCCATTTTTGGTTCTGTTGGGTGATCGTTGCCATATTTTATCTTATTTGTCGTTGTCGATGATTTGGGCGTAATACTTGGCCGCGCCCTCCGGCCATATCACGAACTCCGCGCCCCCGCCCTCGGCGGTCGCAAAGCGGGTCGTCGGAAATGCCTTGAAACCCTCCACGCGAAGCTTCACCTCCGAGAGCTTGCGCACGTGCCGGGCGACTGCCGGATAGGGCTTGCCCCCTTCCTCGTGCGCGATGAAGATGAACAGCTTGTTGGGAAACTCGTCCATCAGCGAGGCAAACGTGGCGCGGGTGAAACCTACCAACGCCGTGATGGAGTCTATCACCACCACCTGCGGGCTTTTACGCTTCCGCAGCCGCTCCCGCAGCGCCGGGATCTGCTCCTTGTCTAAGATGATGACCTTGTTGCCGAGGTCGCCCATGTTCGCGTCGTTCCACGAGTTCTGAAAGCTCAGCGAGTAACCCTGCTCGATGGTGTCATAGGCCACGCGGTCTACAAACCGCGACAGATAGGCGAGCAACTGGAACGCGAAGTGCGTCTTGCCGCTCCCGCTCTCCCCGAAGATGATCCATGCGCCCCGGAGTTCCGGCTTGCCTATCGTGGCAAGCCACTCCCCGGAGAAGTCCGCGACCGTGAATTTCGCGTCGCACATATTCTTGTTGCTTAATGCCCGTGCCATATATCGCTGTTTAATCAGTGCTTAATCAGTCTCCCCGGCTTTCAGCTTGAGGGCGCACACAAGGCGTTTAACGCGCCGTAGATCGTTGTCGGCGTCCTCGATAATCCTTTCTATCTCCCGGCGGTCTTCGAGCCCGTTGGCCACGCATACGGCCTTGATGTCGCCCCGGTTCACAACGGGCATCGGAATGAACTTGCGACCTATGCGCGAGTAAATCTCCTTATAGCCTTTGCGGTTGTTGTTGGCGCCCCGCTCGATGCGCTTCTTGAGGTATTGCGTAGCGCAGAGCACTATCCCCACCGTGTCCTCCAATTTGTTGTAGATCGTTATGAAGAAGTGGAGCACTTGGTCGCTCAGCTTGTCGGCCTCGTCCATCACTATCAGAACCCCCTCCCGGCGCTTGAGCTGCCTTATAGCCTCGCGCACCATGTCGGCAACCGTCGTCCCGCCTGGCTCCACGCCGAGGCTCTGCAGCAGCTCCCCGAGAAACTCCTTGCGGTTCCAATATTCCGAGCAGCTCAGCGCGATCACGCCCCGGTTCTGCTCGGCGTAGGTCTTTATCGCCTGGCTCTTGCCGCAACCCGCGTCGCCGACAACGGCCATCACGAGCGAGTGGCGCTGTGCGTCGGTCAGAACCTGTGTCATCCGGGCGTAGCCCTCGGTCTCGACCACCGCCCATCGGCGCGGGTCGTAGCCTATCTGATTGGCTACCGTGCGCCACATATCGTCGGCTATCAGTTCCCACTTCCCGTTGAGCATCTGGCTCACGGTCGCCGCGCTCACGCCACGCAGGGATTTAGCGGCGGCGTTTTGGCTTTCCTTGCTCTCCACATACGCCCGAAGTTTGGCGGCTATGGCTTCTTTTTCTGTCTGTTTCATTTCCTTTATTAGTGTTTAGTATAAGTCTCTTGTCGATATGGCCGCGCCCGCTCCCGCACTCTCCTCGTAGGCCGTCTCCTCGGCGATCTCCGTATATTCGAGGCGGTATTGGCTCTTGCGGTCTTTGTTCTGTCCCCGGCTGTCGGTCAGCACCCCGGTGACGTAGGGGTTGTGGAGGTCGGGGTGCTGTAGCAGACTCTCCCTTACGGTCTCGGTCGCCCGGGCGTCGTGCTCTATCACCATCCGCTTGAGATCGTTGTTGAAGTCGCGGACGCGCTGCAGTTCCTCGGAGTCGCCGGGACGGCGGTCGGCCAAGGCCATCGGCTGCTGATATTTCTCCTCGAGCAGAAAGCGAAGGTCGCCCTCGTCGCTCACTGCGAGCACCTCGTGCATATTGTCGGGATCAAACTTCACGTTCCAACGCAGATGGGCGTATTTTCTGAATTCGAGGTCGAAGCTGTCGTAGGTGTGCCGCTCGCCGAGGAGTCTTACATTCAGACCGCTGCCCTCCAAGGCGTTTTTATACCCGGTTTCCTGTCCGAAGTTCAGCAGATAACTTTCGGTTGTCATAGGCAGAAGTCGGTCGGCGGGGATCTTGCTGTATCCGGCGACGTATGCCTCGCGTTTGGCGGCGCGTTCCGAGGCGATGATCCAATCTATCTGCTTGCGAACCTCGGCCTCCTCGGGGATCTGTCCCTTGTGGGCGTTCAGCCATTCGAGGTTAGGCTGGCTCTCCTTGCGCGAGGTGATGCCATAGCCGCTCCAATTCCCGGAGCACTTCTTGGCGTATTTGTGGTTGAGGCGCTTGAAATACGGCTCGATCACCTTGGCCTTGGCGTTGCCTACCTGCGCCGGGGTTACATACTCGGCTATGCCGTAGGTCGGCAGCATAACCTTGATTTGGTAATTGTCGCTCTGTATCTGTACCGGGCGCAGACGCTGTCCGAATAATTCTGCCGTATGGTTCACGGCGTCGCGGAGAGCTGCCTTGATAAGCTCGGGGCTTTCCTGTGGCCCTGTGGCGTAACCTATCGGGTACTTGTTGAAGGGGTCGAGCACGACCACCACCGTCATGCGGTTGCAGTAGGTCGTCCGCCCGCCGCGCTTCCCCTCGGTGTGCTTCTTGTAGTAAAGCTCCACCGTCCATCCGTCGAGCGTCCAATACAGCATCGGCGCCGTCGGGGCGAACCTCTTGACCTGCATGGCGCGGGTGTTCATAAATTCCTTTGCGCCGTAGCGTCCGGCGTCTACTGCCCAGCCATAGCGCTGCGCCCAGTTCCATACCGTCCGGCGGTCGATGGTCTTCCACCCCAATGCCTCGCAGACCGTGTTGTAGTAATCGGCCACTTCCTGGCAGTCGGGGTTGGTGTGATAGCTGATGAACTTTGTAATGAGTGCCACCTGCTCCGGGGTCGCAACCCTCGCGGCGTTCTTGTTGCGGAACTTGCCGCTGACCAACACCTCGTAGTGAGGCTCGCCGCCTTTGAAAAACTCTTGATATTTGCGCTGCAGTACCCTCGGGTTCTCGGGGAGGCTGTGGGGGTAGATGTCGGCCACGCGGGGAAGGTGCGCCGCAACCGCCGCCCAAAAATCACTCATTTTTACCCGGCGGCTCTTGCCGACCTTCCGCTGCTCGGCAGCGGCTTCCATTAGCCGCGTCCGGCAAGCGTTCAGTATCGAGGCCGAGTTCGTGTATTGCATTCGCTTCTCGTGGCTCAGTCCCCGCGCTCCGTCTATGCTGACCGTCTCGTAGTATGACGCTGCTGCTTGGTCTATCACGATGGTGTCAATGAATGCCCGTGCCTGGGCCTGCGCCTCCGGGTCAACATAGCGCCGCTTCACCTCCGCCCGGTATTTCGCGGGAAGACTCTCCACGGCGTAAAGCGCGGGAGTACCATAACAAGCCCGCTGAACCTGCTGTATGCGCCCGGAGGCAACATAATATTTTAGGTTCGGAGCCGTCATAATGCCATCGGTCAGTTCCGCGTGGCTTATGCAGAGCGTGTTATTGAGATACTCCATATTTTTTTGTAATTTTGTAGCCGTTAATTCTTTAATCGCTATGATGTACGTCAGATTTTATTGCGGCCTCCGCACTCCTCTTGATGAGGGTATAGACGCTTTACAAGAGCTGTCAAATTTTCGACTTGGTATAGAAGATTGTCTACGAGAGCTGGGTCGTGTTTGCGTGTTTGAATGGGAGTGGCATGATCCAATTGTCGAGCCACCCTCTCCGTATCTCGCACAGCCTTCCGAAGCTGCGCCGGAAGAAGCCTATATGCAGCTTGATGTTGAGATGCAGTATTTCCGGCTTGAACACGCCTTGCTGCGGGTTGAGCTGTTGAAGTCGCTGATGGAAAACTTATGCTACAAACAAGGCATATATCCATCTTTTGAGTATCATCTTGACGAAGACCCCGATTGATTTGGCGGTTGCGCTTTCCCATACCTCAGAGCGACTGCGCCACCTCCTGTATGGCCATTAGTTCTGAAATTTTCGGGCTGTCCCATTGTCCCTTCACCTCGCCGCGCTTGTCGCGGATCACTACAAGTCCGGTCGTAAGGTTGCCCTCCAACGTCGCCCCGTTCTCGAAGGTCTGAACCATATAGCGGCTCATCTCCTTGTCGGCGTCGGCGCGGTTCGTGATGTAAATGGTCTCGAACTCCGGCGCGAGCACCATCTGAGGGTTGCCGCGCTCGATCGCTACCTTGCGGATCTTTTTGTGCAGGAGATTGTTCTTGCGGTACTTTACGGCCTCATAAACCGTGACGTCGCTGCATCCGAACAGCTTCATCAGATACTTGCGCTCGTCCGGGGTTACTACAATGATTCTTTTACGTTCCATCTTTATTTGAGTTTTGTGAGTTGGTTACTGATTGAGGCTATCTGCTCCTCCAAGATGCCGAGCACCCGGCAGACTGTCCCATATTCTTTGCTTGAGGCGCGGTCGTATTCCGTCGTCAGCCGCATTTCCATGAAGTCGGCAACGCCCGAAATCGAGTCGTGCGCGTTGATAAGGTTGCGCTTCACACTCTTGAAGGACTCCTTGATTTCGTCGGCGGTCATCATTTGCTGAAATATTCTGCGACGGATGCCAGGCCCTCGATCTCGGTGATTAGTTCCTGCTCGGTTTGAAGGTTGAGCAGATGCGCGTGATTTGCCATCGGACTTGTGCTGTTGCGCGTCAAGCTGCCGCTTATTATGGCGTTGCCCTTGCGCACCGCTATGGCGAGGAGCCATGCTGAAAGTTCGGTTGTCTCGTCCCTTCTATGTTGTGGTGCAATAGGCAAAGGTAATTTTAACATCGATTAACATTCGCTTGTAAAAGCGCCGAAAA
>ENA-ORKV01000401-ORKV01000401.1-human-gut-metagenome-genome-assembly--contig:-NODE-401-length-54247-cov-7.546926_pt1 | contig 54247 bp, 51 predicted proteins | sample MGYA00243058_ERZ508805 | MGnify/ENA primary metagenome ERZ508805 (study PRJEB26277, sample SAMN04329770) | human gut metagenome | biome: human-associated habitat | host: Homo sapiens | place: USA...
ATTGTTTAACTTATAAAATAGCACAATAAAAGCTATTGTAAGTATGTACCCATGGCTAGTGGGGAATTTACGACTGTAAAGTATTATACCAAATGTAAGTAGCTTTGAATTTATTCATTGCCAAAACAAATACGTTGAAACAGTAAAATTCTTAAAATGTTTATATTTGATTACATTTTAGGTAGCAGGAAATGCATTTATGGGTTCAATAATGGATAAACTTTATAAAAGAGTTGAGGAAAGAGGAGTAGTTTGTGTAGGGCTTGACACAGCATTAGATTATATTCCAAGTTTTATTAAAGAAGGAAAGTCAGAAGAGGATGCTATAGTTGAGTTTAATAAAGGAATTATAGATGCAACAGAAGATGTAGCAGCATGCTTTAAAGTACAAATTGCATATTATGAAGCCCTTGGAATAAAAGGATTAATGGCATATAAAAGAACTCTTGAATATTTAAGAGAAAAGGATGCAATAATAATTTCAGATATAAAAAGAGGAGATATACAAGCGACAGCAAAACAATATGCAAAGGGACATTTTGAAGGTGATTTTGAAGCAGATTTTATAACATTAAATCCTTATATGGGAATGGACAGTATTGAACCATACATGCCATATTTAGAAAGTGGAAAAAAAGGAATCTTTAGTTTAGTTAGAACTTCAAATAAGGGTGCAGAAGATATAGAATACTTAGATACAACTTCAGGGGATAAGGTTTATACTGTAGTTGGAGATAAGCTTATGGAAATGGGTAAAAATTTAGTTTCTCATTGTGGATATCATCCACTTGGAGGAGTTATAGGATGCACTCATGTAGAAGAAGGAAAGGCTTTAAGAAAGAGATTTAACAGCATGTTCTTCTTAATACCAGGTTATGGAGCACAAGGTGGAAAAGCTGAAGATGTTGCTATGTATTTAAATAATGGAAATGGTGGAGTTGTAAATTCATCAAGAGGAATTCTTCTTGCATATAAAAAAGCAAATAAACCTGAAGAAGATTATGCAAAATGTGCAAGAGAAGAAGCAATTAGAATGAGAGATGAAATAAATTCAGCAGTTGAAGCATTAAAATAAAAATATAAAATATGGAGGCTATTATGAATTATAAAAAGTCTAAAATAATTTCAAATGAAAAAGTTATAGATAATATATATAAAATGGTTTGTGAAGATGAAAATGAAGTAAAAGCAGGACAATTTTATATGCTTAAGCTTCAAGGACAAACTCTTCTTCCAAGACCTATAAGTATATGTGAAAAAGATGAAAAAACAATAACATTTCTTTATGCAGTAGTAGGAAAGGGAACAGAAGAATATTCAAAGCTTGAAAAGGGAGACTATATAAACTTAACAGGGCCTCTTGGAAACGGATTTAATTTAGAAGAAGACCTTGGAAAAGTTGCTATAGTATGTGGTGGAATAGGAACAGCACCTATGGTTGAAGTTTCAAAAAGATTAAGAGCTTTAAAGAAAGATTCTATAATAGATGTTTATGCAGGTTTTAGAGACAATGTATATTTAATAGAAGAACTTGAAAAGTATGCAAACAAAGTTAATATAACAACAAATACAGGAAAATATGGCCATAAAGGCTTTGTAACAGATATATTAAAGCCAGAAGAATATGACACAGTACTTTGCTGTGGACCAGAAGTTATGATGGCTAAGGTAATTGAAATATGTAAAAAGACAAATACAAAAATATATGTTTCAATGGAAAAGCATATGGCTTGTGGAGTAGGAGCATGCTTAGTTTGTACATGCAAAACAAAAGATGGCTTTAAGAGAACTTGTAAAGATGGTCCAGTATTTGATGGATACTATGTTGAACTATAATCTAAAGGAGGAGGAAGTTATGTTAAAGGTTAATATTAATGGAGTAGAATTTAAAAATCCAGTTATAGCAGCTTCAGGAACCTTTGGTTTTGGTGCAGAATATAACAATTTTTATGATGTTGGAATTTTAGGAGGAATATCTTCTAAAGGACTAACAATAAATCCAAAGGAAGGAAATAAAGGTTTAAGAGTTTATGAAACTCCATCAGGAATGATGAACTCAGTTGGATTAAATAATCCAGGAATAGATAAATTTATAGAAAAAGAACTTCCACAAATGCTTAGTTATGGAACAAATGTCCTTGCAAATGTTGGGGGAGGATGCTTTGAAGACTATGCAGAGGCTATAGAAAAATTAAATGATACAGATGTACATATAATTGAACTTAACATTTCATGTCCAAATGTAAAATGTGGTGGAATGGCCTATGGAATAAAGGCAGATGTAGCATATGATTTTGTAAAGGAAATAAAGAAAATTTCAAAAAAACCTTTAATGGTTAAGCTTTCACCAAATGCTGAAAATATAGTTGAAATGGCTTTAAAATGTGAAGAAGCAGGAGCTGATTCATTAAGCTTAATAAATACATTAAAGGGTATGGCAATAGATATTTATAAAAGAAAGCCTGTTTTTGAAAATGTATATGCAGGTTTCTCAGGACCTGCTGTAAAGCCAGTAGCATTAAGAATGGTTCATGAAGTATCAAAGGCTGTAAGTATTCCAGTAATAGGTTTAGGTGGAATAAGCACAGGAAAAGATGCAATAGAATTTATGATGGCAGGAGCTAGTGCTATACAAATAGGAACAATAAACTTTGCAAATCCAATGGCAGGAAAGGAAATTGTAGAGGAAATGGAAGCTTTTTGTAAAGAACAAGGAATAAAAGATATTAATGAAATTGTAGGAATTATTTAAATTAAATATAATTGGAGGAATAAAAAATGCAACAATATAAAAAAGAATTTATAGAATTTATGATTGAATGTGGAGTTTTAACTTTTGGAGATTTTATAACTAAAAGTGGAAGAAAAACACCTTTCTTTGTTAATACAGGAAACTATAAGACAGGAAGCCAATTAAAAAGACTTGGAGAATTTTATGCAGCAGCAATAAAAGAAAATTTCCCAGAAAATTATAACATAGTATTTGGACCAGCTTATAAGGGAATTCCACTAAGTGTTACAGTAGCAATGGCTTTAAGTGATAAGTATGGAATAGATGTAAGCTACTGTTCAAACAGAAAAGAAGTTAAAGACCATGGAGATACAGGAATACTTTTAGGAAGCAAATTAAATGATGGAGATAAGGTTTTAATAGTAGAAGATGTTACAACATCAGGAAAATCTATATATGAAACTATGCCAATTTTAAAAGAACAAGCAGATGTAGATGTAGTTGGACTAATGATTTCAGTTAACAGAATGGAAAAAGGACAAGGAGAAGAATCTGCATTAAAAGAATTACAAGATAAATATGGATTTAAAGCATGTGCTATAGTTACAATGGAAGAAGTAATAGAATATCTTTACAATAAAGAAGTTAATGGAAAAGTAATAATAAATGATGAAATAAAAGCTAGAATAGATGCCTATTACAAACAATATGGAGCAAAATAAGTTTTAAAAATTAACATTTTAATAAACAAAGTTAGTATTATAGGCATAATTGAAAGTTTAGATTAATACAATTAAGCAAGGTTAATATTATAATTATAAAAAGTTGTTGTGTTATGCAATGACTTTTTTTGTTGCTTAGAAAATATATATAAAAACTTATATGAAAGAATTTAATAATATAAGAAAATGTGGTAAAATTAAGTTGTAGAAAGGTTTACCCTTTTTAAGTAATGCTTTAATATAATTTATATGCAATGTTGTTGTGAATTTTATTTATGTATAATTAGCATAAATAGTGTTGTTTATAATTTGTTTACAATGTATAATAAATATATGATATTTGTGGTATTGTAAGCAAAAATTTATTTCATAGGGGGATATTGTGAAAAATTATTATAAAGTACTAGGGATAGAAAAAACTGCATCTGAAGGTGAAATTAAAAAAGCATATGCAGTTATGGTGAGGAAGTTTCCACCTGAAAAAGAAGGAGAAAAGTTTGGGGAAATAAGTGAGGCATATAGTACATTAAGCAATAAAATAAAAAGAACTGAGTATGATAAAGAAAATGGATTTGATGAGGTTTCACAAGAGTTGCTTGATGGGGCTAAGGAATTTATAGATAAAAAGGAATACTTGCCTGCTATAAGAAACTTAAAGAAGTTTATACTTCTTAATCCTGACAATATAGTAGCAAAAAATTATTTAAGTCTTTGTCAATATAAAATTGAAGATTTTTCTGGGGTATATGAAAATACTAAGTATATAATAGATAAAAGTGATGAAGCAAATGAAAGCCAATTTGACAACTTTGTTATAGCAGCTAAAAAGTTAAATAAATTTAATGAAGCTGAAAAATATTTATTAAAAGCAATAGAAAAGTTTGATTCTATTCATTTTTATATAGAAATGTGTTCTTTATATTCTAATAAAAATTTTAAAAACGAAGATAAAATTAAAGAAATTTTAACAGAAAAAATAAACCCAAGACTTGATAAAGAAGAGTTAAGTTATCAAGATTATAATGATTTAGCTTTTTATGCTTCTTCTTTAGAGGATGAAAAATTAATTGAATTTTATTTAAATAAGTTAGTATCTAATGTAAAGGTTCAAGATTTTGATAGTGCTTTAAGTTCTTTAGAAGATTGTGCAGATTTAGCAATGGTTCTTTGTAAAACAAAAATATTAGTAAAATATACTGTAGCTATGGAAGACCTTACTGAAAGATTTATTTCATTAAAAAGTACTAATGAAAAAAGACTAAAGAAATTAAAGAGCTTAAAAAGGATTTTTGGTACTATAAAACCAATTATTATGAATACAGATATATGTTATGAAGTTAAATCTTATATAATTAATAATTTAAGAAGTGATTTAACAAGTAATGAGAAAAAAATAAATGAATTAAATGAAGAAAATTTAAAACTTATTGAAAAAATGAGTGAAATGGCAATTAAAGAACCAGAGGTTTTAAGAAGTTCTATAATGAAAATTAAAAAGAATGATTTAATCTATTTAAGAGTTAGAGATGTATTTAATAAATATTATAAGATAACTTCTCCAAAACCTGAGGAAAATACAAAGCCTGTAGAAGAAGTTAAAGAAGAACCAGAAAAATTAGAAGTAACAGAAGAAAAAATAACTAAAACAAAAGAGACTCAAGAAGAGGAAGAAGGTTTTTTTGGTAAAATAAAGAATTTTTTTGGAAATAAGGGTAAGAGATGATGAAAATATCTATAGATAGAGAACTAAAAGAGTATTATAAGAAAAAAACATTAGAATATGATGAAAATGTTAATGAACTTGGAGGAAGCATAATAAGTATTTTTGAAGATTTAAAAAATATTCAAAAAAAATCAGTTATGCAAGGAGTAATGAAAGATGAACAAGTTCAAAGTATTTATAGACAAAAATTAGCTGATTTAGAAAGTAAAGAAATAAAAGATAACAATGAAATTAAAGAGCTAAAGAAAACAGAAAAGCTATTTTTAAAAAATATAATAAAAATACTTGATGAACTTGAAAGATTAAAAGAATATGGGGATACAAGTGGCAATGAAAAACTTTCTAAAACCCTAGAAAGAAACTTTAAAGCTATAAAAAAATATATGTTAGAATTAGAATTATTAGAAATACCAACAGTAGGATTATTATTTAATGAAAATTATCATGATTGTGTTGATATTAAAAATGATTCTGAAAAAGATGATTTTGAAGTATTAGAAGTTTTAAGAAAAGGATATGTGTATAAAGGAAAGGTAATTAGAGCCGCTGAAGTTATAATTAATAGAATTTAGAGGGGAGACGGATATTATGTCAAAGATAATAGGTATTGATTTAGGAACAACAACATCTGAAATAGCATATGTTAAAGATGGAGTTCCTGTTATAATAAGTAATGATAAATATGGGTATGGAACTGTCATTCCATCAGTTGTAACAATTAAGGATAATGAAATTGTTGTTGGAAAAACAGCTAAAAGACAAATAATTGCAAGAGCAGAATCTACAGTATGTGAAGTAAAAAGACTTATGGGTTCTGGGAAAAAGGTTATGGTAAATGGGGTAGAATATCTTCCAGAACAAATTTCTGCTATGATATTAAAAACTTTAAAAGAAATAGCAGAAGAAGAAATAGGACCAGTAGATGAAGCCGTAATTACTGTACCAGCTGCCTTTAATGATTTACAAAGAAATGCTACAAAGGATGCAGCTGAAATTGCAGGGCTTAAAGTAGAAAGAATAATTAATGAACCAACAGCTGCAGCACTTTCTTATGGAATTCAAAACTTTAATGAAGAATCAAAAATCCTTGTATACGATTTAGGAGGAGGAACTTTTGACTGCACTGTTTTAGAAATGTTTGAAGGTATTATAGACGTTAAAGCAAGCAGAGGAAATAATACTCTTGGTGGTAAAGATTTTGATGAAAGAATTGAAGAATACATAAAAGAGCATATAAAAAATACTACTTCAATTGATATTGAAAACTTAACTCTTAAGAGAAAAAGTGAAATTAAAGAAGTGGCAGAAACAGCTAAAAAAGATTTATCTGTAGAAGAATCAACAGAAATTGTATTAAATAATTTTGGAACAGATGAAAATGGAGATTCAATTGATATAGATTTAACTTTAACAAGAGAGAAATTTAATGAATTAACAAAGGATTTAATAGAGAAAACTGTTGATATAATAGATGAAACTCTTGTAGCATCAAATTTAACTTATGATGATATAGATGTAGTTCTTGCAATTGGTGGTTCAAGTAGAATGACATCTGTTCAAGACCTTTTATATGAAAGATTTAAAGATAAGGTTAAAAAGGGAGTAAATCCTGATGAAGCTGTTGCTTTAGGTGCTGCTGTACAAGCTGCTATAAAAAATGATGATATAAGTAGTGAAAATGGACTTATAATAGCAGATGCTTGTAGTTATACTTTAGGAGTTGCAATGGTAGAGGATAAGTTTAGTCCTTTAATATTTAGAGATACAAAGCTTCCAACTAAAGTATCACAAATATATAGTACAGTTTTAGATGACCAAACAGGTGTTGTAATAAAAGTTTATCAAGGACAAAATGAAAATGTTAATAATAATACCTTTGTTGGAAAATTTGTTCTTGAGGATATTCCACCAGCTGAGGCAGGAAAGGAAAAGATAGAAATTACATTCCAATATGATTTAAATGGAATGCTTAATGTATCTGCTAAAATTTTAAGTACAGGAAAAGTTGAATCAAGGGTAATGTCTACTAATGGCTTAAAGAAAGAGGAAATTTCTGAACTTAAAAAATCTACTTTTAAAGGACCTTCTACTAATGAACCTACAATAAAGGTAGAAAAGAAGGATGTTGAAAAAGAAGCAAAGTTAAATGATGATTCATGGATGGAATCAGGTCTTTATGATAAGGTAAAGGTATCTGTTACTTTAGCACAAAATAAACTTCAAGAAGTAGATGAAAAAACAAAAGAAAAAATAAATGATATAATTAAAGATATGAAAAAGGCTATAATAGATGGAAGAGGGGAAGAATTAGAAATATTAGATGAAACTTTAACAGATCTATTATTTGAATTAGACTAGTATGAATGGATTAGGAGATATATCTAAAATATTATATAATAAAGCTTTAAAAGAAATTGAAGAAAAAAACATTACAAAAGCTTTAGATTTTTTAAAAAATGCTTATTTAGTAGATAATTCTGATATTGATATTATTAACCTTTTAGGATTATGTAATTATATGAAATGTGATTTCTCAAAAGCTAATTTCTATTGGCATAAAAGTTATTCTAAAAGTAAAGAAGATAATAGAGCAGAAACTTATCTTATGATATTAAATTCTGAGGATATAGAAGTTATGATTGAAAATTATAATAAAGCTTTAGAAGCTTTAGAAAATAATGACCTTAATTTGGCATTAAAAAATTTAAAAAAAGTAATTAGGTATGATAATAAATTTATTGAACCTTATATTATAATGGGTCTTATTTACTTAAAAAAGAAACTTTATTATTCTAGTAAAAAGAGCTTTAAAAAAGCTATTAGTTTAGATAGGGGAAACACAAAAGTTAATGAATATTATATTATAGCATCTGAAAGGGCAATGAAGGAAAAATTAAAGAATATATAGTTTAAAAAGGGGAATTGTATTAACAATTCTCCTTTTTTAAGTTTTTTATGTAATAAATATTAAAAAAATAAATAATATCTAAAAGGGGTGAAAAAATATATGAAGAAGTTTTTATTTAAAACATTTTTAGGTTTTGCTTTAATTTTTATAATGTTTTTTGGGATAACTATGTGCTTAGAATATAAAAATAAAGACAAAATAAATAGTGAGGTAAATGTTCAAGTTCAGGTTGTAGATGGAAAAATACAAACACCTGAAAATCCAGATAAGGTAGAAGCAAATTATGAATTTTCTAAAAGTTATTTTTATCTTGGATATATTATAGTAATAATAACTCCTCTTTTATTTAAAGCTTATGGAGGAATTGAAGTTGTAAAAAATAAAAATTTTAAACATAAATGGGTTCAGGGTCTTGTTTTATCACTTTTATTTTTAATATTTAGCTGGGTTTTAACCTTTCCAAGAAGTTTTTTTAGTAGCTTTTACAGGGCAAGGCTTGTTGGATTAAGTAATGAAAGCTTTTATAATTATATAACTGGAAATATTATTAATAATTCAATAGACATTTTAACCAATTTACCTATTTTAATAATATTTTATTTAATATATTTAAGATTTAATAAATGGTATTTAATAGTTGGAATAATAACAATAGGATTATATATTGGAGGCAACTATATTTATCCTTATTTAGATGAAATTCAAAATAATCTTGTACCAATGGAAGAAGGAGAAATAAAAGAAAAGGTTTTAGAATTAGCAGAAAATGTAGGAATTAAAAACCTTCAAGTTATGGTAATTCCAAAAAGTGAAGAAACAAGTTCTATAAATGCTTATATGACTGGCATGGGAAAAAGCAGAAGAATAGTTTTTTGGGACACAACCTTAAAACAATTAAATGAACAAGAAATAATATCAGTAGCTGCCCATGAAATGGGACATTATAAATTAAAACATATACAAAAATCTATGGTATTATCAATACTAACAAGTTTAATGGCATTAATTCTTTTAAATGCTATTATGGAAAAACACAAAGGAAAAAATTATAGAAACATAGATAATCTTTCAAAATTAATATTTATTTTTAATTTAATAACACTATTTACTACTCCTATTGAACAGGGATATTCAAGAAAAATAGAAATTGAAGCTGATAAATTTGCAATAGAAAAAACAGGAGACTATTATACAAATGGTGCTTTAGAAATTAAATTTATAAAAAGCAATTTGTCTCCTGTTGATGTAGATAAATTATACAAATACTTTGCCTATAGCCATCCAACAACAAAAGAAAGAATTGAAATTTCAAATAGCTATGCTAATTAATAATATTTACCTTAGTTTAAAAATCTTAGATTTCTTATGTTTAAAGAAAGTCAAACTTACTTTGCTTACTAGGTAAGTAAGTTTCAATAACAAAAATATAAAATTTTGATTCTCCCCTATAAACTGGCTCTAAGTGGTACTTTCATAAAATAAGAAATCTAAAATTTTATTAAGGAAAGTAACTATTATTTTAATAAATTAGAAAAGTAGCCTGGTTTAATTTTGCTTTGTTTAAAACCTTCTATTATTGTAAGGTATGTGGCTGTTGTATCGAATCTTGCGTCATGGTAGTCTCCGCTACCTTTAAATAGTTCTTCTGATTTTTTTGAAATAGTATTTTTGGTTATTCCTAAATAGTTAATAACTTCTTCAAGTTTAGGATTTTTTATTGAACCATAACCATTTGAAATGTTACATATATTTTTGTAGTATTGCATTGTGCAAAATACATTTTTTGGTTCATAGTCTATGCAAAGCCCTTCAAGTTCATGTTTTAAAAATCTAATATCAAAATTTACATTATGTCCGATTAAAAAGTCTGCTTCTTCAAAGTCTTTTAAAAATTCTTCAATAGAATCTTCAAAGTATTTTCCATTAGAAAGTTCATAAAGTTTTTCGGCTGAAAAACCATGAACAGCTTCAGCAGCTGGGTCAACTTCTTCAACTGCAAAGAAGAAGTTATGTCCTGTAGTTTTTTGAGGTTTTGTAGAAGAATCTATAGTTATATAACTTAATTGACATATTTGTCCTGGTTTTAAGCTGGTTGTTTCTGTATCAAAAACAAGTAATTTCATTTTTTACCCTCCTAAATTTTATAAAACCCTTATAGTCTATATTTATTATAGAAAAGGTTAAAGTTTATCTAAATAATTATACCACAAAAAGTTTATTAATTATTAAAAAATTTATTAGTATTAGGATAGTATAATAAAGTTACTATATGGAAATAATATTAATGAAAAACTTGGCATGGAGTTGATAAAAGTTATGATAAATGAAAGAAAACGTAAAATTTCAATAATTGGAGCAGGTTTTGTAGGGGCCACAACTGCGTATGCTTTAATGAATAGTGGAATTGCTACAGAAATATGTATTTATGATATAAATATGGATAAAGCATTAGGAGAAGTAATGGATTTAGTTCATGGAACTTCCTTTGTAAAGCCTGTTAATATATATGCAGGTGGAATTTGTGAAACTAAAAATTCAGATATTATAATTGTAACAGCAGGAGCACCTCAAAAAGAAGGAGAAACCAGGTTAGATTTAATAGGTAAAAACTATAAAATATTTCAAAGCTTTATTCCAGAAATAGCAAAAGAAAGCCCAGAGGCTATTTTCTTGGTTGTTTCAAATCCTGTAGATGTATTAACATACATAACATATAAACTATCTGGTTTTCCAAAAGAAAGAGTTATAGGCTCTGGTACAGTTCTAGACACTTCTAGATTAAAGTATGTAATAGGAAAATATTTTGAAGTAAATAATAATAATGTTCATGGATATGTTATGGGAGAACATGGAGATAGTGAAGTAGTAACTTGGAGTAGTGCATCAATTGCAGGAGAAAGTTTTGAAAGTTTTGCAAAGCAAAATAATTTAGAGTGGGATTGTGAAATTCAAAGGGTTATAGAAAATGATGTTAAAAATGCAGCCTATGAAATAATAGAAAGAAAAAAAGCAACATATTTTGCTATAGGCCTTTCTATAAATAGAATAGTAGAAGCTATTTTTAGAGATGAAAATAGCATATTAACAGTTTCTAGTCTTTTTACAGGGGAATATGATATTAAAGATATGTATCTTGCAGTCCCAACTATAATTAATCGTAAAGGGGCTATAATGGTAATTGAAACTCCATTATCTAAAGAGGAAAAAGAAAAACTTCAAAAATCTTCAGTAATTTTGAAAAATCATTTAAATGAATGTAATATATAATTAATATTAAATAATTAATATAATAAAAAAATCAATTGAAGTAATTAGCTAAAGTTTATGATATAATAATTAAGAATTTAAATTTCTAAGGGGGAAGACAAATGGAATTTGAAGGATTAATTATTCCAAAAAACTATAAATGTCAAGAAACATTAATAGAAACAGAAATTCATATTAAAAAGATAAAGGACTATTTTGAAAAAAATTTAGCAGAAGCCTTAAATCTTACAAGAGTATCAGCACCACTTTTTGTTGAAAAAAGCACAGGTTTAAATGATAACTTAAATGGAGTTGAAAGACCAGTAGGATTTGATATAAAGGGTATAGATTCTGAATTTGAAATAGTACATTCTCTTGCAAAATGGAAAAGAATGAGTCTTGCAAGATATAATTTTGAAGTAGGAACAGGTCTTTATACAGATATGAATGCCATAAGAAGAGATGAAGATTTAGATAATCTACACTCAGTTTATGTTGACCAATGGGATTGGGAAAAGATAATTTCAAAGGAAGAAAGAACAGTAGAAACATTAAAAGAAACTGTAAAGAAAATTTATGGTGTATTTAAAAAGCTAGAAAATTTTGCTGTAAGTGAATTAATAGAAAATGAAAAGTTTTTACCAGATGAGATTTTCTTTATAACAACTCAAGAGTTAGAAGATAAATATCCAAATCTTACACCAAAAGAAAGAGAAAATGCAATATGTAAAGAACATAAAGCTGTCTTTATAATGAAGATAGGAGACCTTCTAAATAGTGGAGAAAAGCATGATGGAAGAGCACCAGATTATGATGATTGGAGCTTAAATGGAGATATTATATTCTGGTATCCAGTTTTAGAAAGAGCTTTTGAGGTTTCATCAATGGGAATAAGAGTTGATGAAAAAGCTTTAGAAGAACAATTAAAGAAGGCTGGCTGTGAAGAAAGAAAAGAGTTTGATTTCCATAAAAATCTTTTAGAAGGAAAGCTTCCTTATACAATAGGTGGAGGAATTGGTCAATCAAGAATGTGTATGTATTTCTTAAGAAAAGCACATATTGGTGAAGTTCAAGCATCTGTATGGGATGAAAAAAATAAAAAGTTCTGTGAAAAATATGGAATAACATTATTATAGTTAAAAAATTATCCTAGAAAGAAATTTCTTTCTAGGATAATTTTTTAAGCTCTAAAAGTAATTTCACCACTTAAAATACTTCTTTCCTCACCACTTTCAGTTTTTACAATAAGTTCTCCTTCATCATTTAATCCAAGACAGGTAACTTTAACTTTATTTTTACCATTCATCCAATAAGCTTGTTTGTCAGTAAGCATAGAGTATTTTCTACATAAAGAAACAACATCAGAAAAATCATTGTTTTCAATTACATTAATATATAAGTTTTCAAAAACATTTAAAAAGGAAGTTAAAATTTCAGTTCTATTAAACTTATGGCCTTCTTCAAGAAATAAAGATGTAGCCTTATCTTTTACTTCTTCATTAAAGTCAGAAGAATCCATATTAACATTTATACCTATACCAATTATTATATAATTTATGCAATCTATTTCACATTTCATTTCAGTAAGGATTCCAGTAAGTTTTTTACCATTAAGATAAATATCATTAGGCCATTTAATTTCAGCCTTTATATTCATATCTCTAAATACTTTAACTAAAGCAGCAGCAGCTACTTGAGTAAGTTTTGAAGCATTTATTGGATCAATTTTAGGAGTTAGAAATAGAGAAAACCATAAACCTTCTTTAGGAGATGTCCATTGTCTCCCTAGTCTTCCTTTTCCAAGGGTTTGTTTTTCTGCAACTATTAAAGTTCCATCAGGAGTAGACTCATCTAAAGTTTTAGCAAAGTTATTTGTTGAATCTATTTCTTGAAAATATTTAATTTCTCTTCCAATAAATTTTGTATTAAGGGTTTGTGAAATTTCTTCAGGAATTATAATATCAGGAGAGGATATTAATTTATAGCCTTTTCTTGAAACACCTTTAATTTCATATCCAAGATCTTTTAAATTTTTTATATGTTTCCATACAGAAGCCCTAGTTATTCCTAAGCGTTTACTTATTTCCTCACCTGACAAAAAGTCATCACTTTCTTTTAGCCATTTAATTAATTTATTATCCATAATACTCTCCATTAAAAATATATTTATTTAACTATAGGTTAAAAACCTTATATTATTTATTATAATAAAGTTATTATAACATACTAGTAAAAAAAATTTAGAATGAAAATTTATAATGTTTTAATTATTTTATAAATTAAGGTTTTTAATAGTAAAAAGCTATAAAATAAAAATACTTTATTTCATAGCTTAAAATTTACATATAAATTTTATTTATAGTTTGATGCAGCTACGCCCATTAGAGCTGTTGTATAATCATCATCCTGAGAAATAACCCAGTTATCATCAGAATCTTTAGTAAGATTAATAACACCAGTTCTATCTTCTAAAGTAGCTTTATTAAGTTCATCAATAAGAAGATTTTGAGCAAATTTTTTTACTTCATCTTCAGAAGCATTTTGAACAGAAGAAGCTTCAGCCATACATCTAGTAACATATGAAGAAATAACTGTTTGTAAATTTACTCCCTTTATAGATACATTTACTTTAGCTGTATCTCCATTTACTTCTTCACCTGTTGTTGTAGCTTCTATTTTACTTAAAGCATTAACTAAAGCATTAGCTAAATCTTCATTAACATTATTATTGTTAGAAGAAACAAGTGATGAAAGCATTTGTTTTGTAGTATCATTAGAAAGTTCACTTGAAATATCATTAAAATGATTTTTTACTACATCTTCTGGTGTTTTTGTAGAAGAGCATCCAACTAAGAGAAACATTGAAAAAATCAATGTTAAAATTATTGAAAATTTTCTTTTCATGTAAAATCCCCCAATCAAGTAATATATTACATAATATATATTTTTTGTAACACTAAACATTTTATCATTTAAGAAAAAACTTTACAAGAGTATATGTAAAAATATAACTATTTAAAAGTTTTTCTTTTTTTCTTCTTTTTTATTGAATAGCCAAAAGAACCTAAAGGCTTTGAGTTTATACCAAAATATTCTCCATGAGAATAACATATTAAGTTAGCTTTGTTAAAACAAATTTTTCCGTTATTATCAATAAGACTTTCATCAACTTTTATATTAACTATTTCAAGAAGAAACATATCATGAGTTCCAAGAGGAGTTATACTTTTAACTTTACACTCTAAAGCTATTGGAGATTTAGAAATAGATGGAGTAGAAACTTTAACACCTTCATCTAATTTAAGATTAAAGTGTTTAATTTTATCTATTTTTCTTCCAGATTTAACACCACAAAAATCAACTACTTTTACTAAATCTTTTGTGGTAAGATTTACAACACATTCTTGAGATTCTTTTATATATTCATAAGAAAGTCTCTCAGGACGAATTCCTACAGCTAAAGTAGGGGGATTTGTGCATACTGTACTTATCCATCCTACAGTAAAGACATTTACTTTATTTTTTTTATTTTTACATGTTATAAGTACGACTGGTGTTGGGTTAAGCATTACACTACCTTTAAAATTAACTTTACTCATAAAAAACTCCTAAATTTTATTACTATATTTTAGTCTTCATGTATAATAGCAAATAAAGAAGTTGCTGTCAATGTAATTAAAAATTAAGAGTTTATTTTGTATATATGTAAGTTATTTTTAATTATTATGTAGTTGTTATTAGACTTTAGAAATGCTATAATTAACATGTTTTTGAAAAACAAAATATTATAAAGGAACAGGAAGAATAGAAATGGGAAAAAAATTATTTAAAACACTAGCAGTAACTCTTACTATTTCTTTAGTTTCAACCTTAGCAACAGTAGTTTCTGCTAAAGCAAGTGAACCTACAATAGTTTCAGAAGCGGCTGTTGTAATGGATTTTGAAACAGGAGAAGTTATTTACGAAAAAAAAGCAGATGAAAAAATGTATTTAGCAAGTACAAGTAAGTTAATGACAGCTTTATTATTTGCAGAGTCAAAAACAAAAACAGATACAATTACTTATACAGAAGATGCTAAAGCACAACCACCTTATACAATAGATAGTGAACAAATGAAGCCTTATGGTAAAACAATGCAAGTTGGAGATACCCTAGATGCAGATACAGTAATGAAGGAACTTTTACTTTTCTCAGGAAATGATGCAGCTTATATGGTAGCAGATAGTGTATCAGGAGATAGTGCATCCTTTGTTGATGCTATGAATAAAAAAGCAGAAGAACTTGGATTAACTAGTACACATTTTGAAAATCCTAATGGACTTCCACAAACACAAGCAGATGGAACTTCAAAGGATGTAAACTATTCTACAGCTTATGAATTAGCCATAATAGCAAGAGAAGCTTTTAAAAATGAATGGGTTCAAGAAACTATGCAATTAAAAGAAGCTGATGTTGTTCTTCCAGGAGATACAAGAATAAAAATAGAAAATAGAAATACAGAGCTTGGTTCAAATGGAAATATTGGTGGAAAAACAGGAGTAACAGATTCTGCTGGAACATGTTTTGCAGGAGTTTATGAAAGAGATGGAAGAAAACTTGTTGGAGTAGTTTTAAAATGTGACCGTAATAATAATAATAAAAGATTTGAAGATTTAAAATCAATGATGGATTATAGCTATCCACTTGAAAAGGAAGTTTTTAAAGCTTCTGGAGATGAAGTTGGAACTATGGACCTTGAGTATAAACTATTTGGGTTCTTTGGACCTACAAAGAAAGTTTCAACAAAAATAAATCTTGCACAAGATGTTAAACTTTATAAAAATGCTATAAATGATACTGCAGAAATAAAGCTAAACAACACAGAAAAACAAAGTGCATGGAAAGTTGCTTCAAATAAAGAAGTAAACTTAACCGTTAGTGTAAAAGCATATAGTGAATCAGTAAAGGGAAATGTAGATATTACTGTAGGAACATTAATAAAAGCTAACATTTTAATATATGGAGCTATAATATTAGCATTTATAGTAATAATTGCACTAATTATATTCATAATTAAATTAATTTCAGATAGCTCAAGAAAGCATAAAAGAAGATACTAATATTAAAAAAAGGTTATTTTTCTATAAACAGAAAAATAACCTCTTTTCTTTATATACAATAATCAATTTGCTTATTAAAATATCTTAATATTACTTATTATTATTTTTAAAAGTATCTATAATATGTTTTTTAGCTTTTAATTCAAAGGTGTCATCTAAAGGCTCTAGTTCAATATCTTTATTATATTTTTTCTTTAAAGCTATTTTTAGAAGTCTATCTGCAAGTTCTGGATTTTTTGATAAAAGAGAACCATGGAAATAAGTACAATAAGTATTTTTATATACACAACCCTCTTTATAGTCTTCTCCATTATTTCCATAACCTACAATACACTTACCTAAAGGCTTTAAATTGTTTATATAAGTTCTTCCAGAATGGTTTTCAAAACCAACATAAGTTTCATCAAATTCTTCATTATAAATTATAGTATTTCCAATAAACCTAGTATCTCCACCTTCTGTATGTATATCTAATATATGAAGGCCTTCAAGTTTATCTCCATTAGGAGCTCTATAATAATTTCCAAGAAGTTGATAGCCACCACAAATAGCTAAAAGAACTTTTTCATCTTCAACATATTTTGTAAGAGCTTCTTTTTTATTATTTTTTAAATCCTCAGAAACAATAGATTGTTCATAGTCTTGTCCACCACCAAAGAAAACAATATCCATATTATCTCCATTAAAATCATCATTTATAGATACATCAAATATATTTACCTTTATATTTCGTTTTTCTGCTCTATACTTTAATATTAAAATATTTCCTAAATCTCCATAAACATTTAGAAGATCGGGATATAGATGACATATATTTAATTCCATTTTAAATCCTCCTATTAAGCTACCAAAGCTTTTTTATGTAGCCTTTTGAATATAAGAATTTTCTATAATTAATCATAGCTGTATAGGTTGCTAGTATATATATATTATTACTTTTACTAGCTTTAAGCTTTTCTGTTAATTTTTCATAATCCTCTTCAATAATAAAGCTTTCTTCCTTAAGACCAGCAGTTTTAAGTCTTACTGCCATATCATAAAGTCTTATTCCAGATATAAATACATCTTCTATTGGAAGAGAAGAGAGTTTTTCAAAATTTACATCCCATATCCATGAAACATCACGACCATCAGCATAATTATCATTTAACATAAATAAAGTAGAAAAACTTTCTTTATTTAAGCATAAGGTATCTAGGGCTTGATTATATCCTGCTGGATTTTTTACTAAAATAATTTGTACATTTTTATCTTCTATTTGAATTTTTTCTTGACGACCAAAACTTGAGTCTACTTTTCCTAAAGATGAAGCAATAATATCATTTTCAATTCCAGATTCACTTGCTATTGAATAGGCACATAAACCATTGTAAATATTATAAATTCCAGATTGACTTATAGTAACTTCATTTCCATTTATCATTACAGAAGAAGAATTAGGTGTTTGGTCTATAATTCCTTCCATTTTATATTTTAATTCTGGACGTTTATAGCCACATTCTGAACAATAATAATCTCCTAAATGATTATAGGTAACAAAGTTATATTTATAAGGAGCTTTACATACCTTACAGAACTTAGCATCTGCATTAATGTCAATAGTATTGTTGTCATTAATAGGATTTGAAAAGCCATAATAAACCTTTGGATTTTTAACATCTAAAACTCCAAATAAAGAATCATCCCCATTTAATACAAGAGTTGATGATGGAACTTTATGTACTCCTTCTAAGATTTTTTCAAGAGTAGTATAAACTTCACCATATCTATCAAGTTGGTCCCTAAATAAATTTGTTATTGTTATGATTTCTGGAGTAATATAATCAGTAACAAATTTAAGATTTGCTTCATCAACTTCTATTATTGCATAACTACCTTTATTGCTTTTTGAAAATTTGTAGTTATCAATAAAACAAGAAACTATTCCTCTAAAAAGATTTGCACCTGTATTATTTGTTATTACTCTATATCCTTTATTTTTAAAGATATTAGTAATCATACTTGTTGTTGTTGTTTTTCCATTAGTACCAGTAACTAAAATAACTTTATAATCCTTTGCTACAGTAGAAAGAATTTTTCTATCAAACTTTAAAGCAACTGTTCCAGGGAAGGTAGAGCCACCCTTAAGAATATGTTTTGATAAAAATATTGTTGTTTTTCCTGCTAGTATACTAAAAAAAGATTTAATGTTAATTTTTCTCACCACCTGAAACTATATTTGTATTCTTACCCAAAATAAAAATTTTATTCATAACAAATAAAATTTTTATTTAACAGATATATTTTTCTAATAGTATAGCATAAAATTTAATTTTAAACTTAAAAAAATATTAAAAATCCTTATATAAATAAGAAAAATGTGTTATTGAAAAATTATTTTCAATAAAAATTTACATATTTTTAATATTATTATAAAAGTAGTATTAATATAAAAAGTAGATTTAAATAATATTTGATGTTAAAATATATAATTAGAAAAGTAAATATTATAAAAGTGGGGAAATCTATGAATAAAATTTTTAAAAATGTAAAAAATAATAGCATATTTAAAAAGGTGAAATTTCAGAAGATAAAAAATGTAATTAAAAATTTAAATTATAAATATAAAAAAAGTTGTGAAAAGAATAGGGAATTACCAAGTATAATAACTATTGGAGTATCAATGATTTTTGTGGTAGTATTAGCATTAATACTTACTAATAATACTTCAAAAAATAAAGAAGTAGTAACAGAACCTATTAATATAAGTATAGCTAAAAATCTAGGAGAAGAAAATTTTTATATAGGAGAATATGATAAAGCCATTAAAGAGTATGAAAAGCTAAATAGCAAAGAAGAATGGCCATTATATGAAGTTAAAATGGCTGAAGTATGTTCAGTTAAAGGGGATTATGATAGAGCAAGTAGTCTTATAGATGAAGTTTATGAAATACGAAACAATTTAATAGAAAATGATAAAGATGAAAAGTATAAAAAGAAAGATGCAGAACTTGGAAATTACATAACATTAATATCATTATTTGATGGTAAAGACAAAGCTGCATTAGAATATGGAGAAATCTTTTTAAAAGAAAATCCAGATAATAAAACTCTTCAAAGAACAATGTTTACAGTTTATTTGTTATCAGAAAATGAAAATAAAGCAAAAGAAATTTTAGAAAAATATGCTGTAGATGAAGAGGATTCTTATGACTTAGCATTATATGCAAGAATGAACATGTTAGTTAATAAATGGGATGAAGGCTTTGAATATTTAAAAAAGTCATGGCATTTAAATAAAGATGAGGTAAAAGTTTTTGATATAATTTCTCAAGAAGCTTCATATAATCAAGATGAAATAATTGAAAAATTAACAAAGTTATCTGAAAAAGAACCAAAAGAAGTTGCCTATAAGGCTTGGCTTGTAAAGTGTTATTCAATGTCTGAAAAAACTATGAATAAGGCAGAAAAACTTTTTAAAGAAATAAAAAAAGAAGATTTAGGAGAATATGTTTTTAATACTGTAGCTGCTAAAATCTATCAGTATAGAAAAGAAAATATAAAAGCTAATGAACTAATTAGAAATGTATTATTTGAAGAAAATTTAATAGGATATCAAACAACAGCTTGGTATTATTATAATAAAGAAGACTATGATAAGGCTATTGAATATTGTAAAAAAGGTATTTTAGAAAATAGTGAATATCCTGATAACTATGGTTTTTTAATGTCAGATATAATGATAAAAAAGGGAGAGCCTAACCTTGCAGAGCCTTATTTTAGAACAGCTTTAGTAAAAGAACCTTTTAACTACAATATAATGCTTAAGGTAGCTAATTATTATGAATATACAATGAATGATTTAGAAAAAGCTTATGAATATTTAAATTTTGCATCATTAATTAAACCAAATAATGTTGATATATATTATAATATGGCAATGGTAAAGATTGATTTAAAAGAAAGTCATGAGGCTATAGAATTAATTAATAAATGTATTTTATTAGATGAAGAAAATGAAAAATACCATAGAACTTTAGGAACAATCTATTTAGAAGAAGGTAATAAAGAAAAAGCTCTTGAAGAAATAAGAAAAGCTTATAATATTAATAATGATGATATATTAACTCTTAATAATGCAGGGTGTTATTATATATCAGTGGAAAATAATATAAGTCGTGGATATGAAAACATTAAAGGGGCTTATGATAAAATTTCAAATAGTACAGATAAAGAAACTAGAAAATATATAACTAAAAATTATGAAAAAGCTAAAGCTTTATATGATAAATATAATAATGACAGTGATGCTAAATTTGAAATACCAGACCTACATTTATTTTATTAAATATTTTATAAACAAATAATATATATATCTAGACAAATTTAAAGATTAAAGTATAATTTAACATGTTATAAAAAGTATAATTGTCATTAATATTATAAAAATTATAAAAATAATAAGTAAAGTATGCTATGCATAAAAAGGGAAAGTGAGGGAATAAAATTTTGGATTTTTTGTTTATTTTTAAGGCTATAATAATAGCTATTGTAGAGGGATTAACAGAGTTTATACCAGTTTCATCTACAGGACATATGATTTTAGTTGGAAGTTTAATTAATTTTTCAGGAAATACAGAAACTTTAAAAACCTTCTGTGATATGTTTGAGGTGGTAATACAACTTGGAGCAATACTTGCAGTTGTAGTTTTATATTGGAAGAAAATTAGTGATAGTGTAGTTGAATTTTTTAAATATATATGGAATGCAATATATAGACTTATCACAAAAAAATCTTACTTTAAAGAAGGAGAAGAAGGAAAGGTAGGATTTAAATTTGGAATAAATGTAATAGTTGGAAGTATTCCTATGGGAATAGTAGGAATTACATTTTATAGTAAAATAAAAAGCTTATTTAATCCTAATGCAGTTATAATTGGATTAATAGTTGGAGGTATTCTTCTTATTGTTATAGAAAATACTTTCAGAAAAAGAAAAAAAGCTGTAAAAGATATTGATAAAATAACTCCTATAAGAGCATTAATAGTTGGATGTTTTCAAATTTTAGCAGTATGGCCTGGAATGTCAAGAAGTGCTTCCACAATTATGGGAGGATGGATAGCAGGATTATCAACTCCTATAGCAGCAGAATTTTCATTTTTCTTAGCTATTCCAGCTATGATAGGTTCTTCTGCAAAAGACCTATTTGAATATGATTATTCAATAATGAATGGAACTTTATGGGTAGCATTAATAGTTGGATTTATAGTTGCATTTATAGTTTCAATAATAGTAATGGAAAAATTCGTTGCTTTCTTAAAGAAGAAACCAATGAGAATATTTGCTATATATAGGGTATTAATAGGAATTGTACTAGCTATTTTAGTTTTAACAAAAGTAATAACATTAACTTAAAAATTTAATTAAAATTTTAAAAAGTTGTTTTTTAAGAATATATTTTTCTTGAAAAACAACTTTTTTAAATGTATAGAAAGTATAAAAAAATTAAGTCTTTAAAGTTAGTAATATTAATCCTTTAAAGAATATAAAATTAAAAAAGTGTTAAATAACTTAAAGAAAATGAGAGAAGGGAAGAAAAAGGAGATTAGAGTTTGTGATTCTAAGAAAAAATATAAAAAATTGGATAAAATATGCTTTGATATTTGGTGAATTTATGGTAATATAGAAACAGAATAAATTTTTTAATTTTTAAAGTTTTCAAAAAATTTAATTAATTCTAGCGTATTTAAAAAATTACTAGAAAACACTAAAGGGTTTTATGTAAACAATATCATAGGTGAGGAGGATTATCAATATGGCAAAAGAAATTAAAAAAATAGCACTATTAACTGGAGGCGGAGATTGCCCTGGTTTGAATGCAGTAATAAGAGCAATAACAAAAACAGCAATATTAAATTATGGATATGAGGTTATTGGATATAAATTTGGATATAGAGGGCTATATAATAATGATTTTATTCCTTTAACACTAGATAAAGTTTCAGATATTTTAAGTAAAGGTGGTACAATTTTATATAGTTCAAATAAAGATAATTTATTTGATTATCAAGTTGAGGAAAATGGAAAAATAGTTAAAAAAGATGTTTCTGATGTAGCAGTAGAAAATATGAAAAAAGAAGGTGTAGATGTTCTTTTTGTTATAGGAGGAGATGGAACATTAACTTCTGCAAGGGATTTTGCAAGAAAGGGTGTTAATGTTATAGGAGTTCCTAAAACTATTGATAACGATTTAGCTTCAACAGAAGTAACCTTTGGATTTAATACTTCAATTGATATAGTAGCAGAAGCATTAGATAGACTTCGTACTACAGCAGAGTCTCACCATAGAGTAATGATTTGTGAAGTTATGGGAAGAAATGCAGGCTGGATAGCTTTAGAAGGAGGAATTGCAGGAAATGCAGATATTATATTATTACCTGAAATTCCCTATGATTTAAATAAAGTAGTTGAAAAAATAGAGGAAAGAAAAAAGGAAGGAAAACTTCATACAATAATAGTAGTTTCAGAGGGAGCTAAACCAAAAGGTGGAGATGTTATTGTTGCTAAGGTAGTAGCAGATAGCCCAGACCCAATAAGATTAGGTGGAGTTGGAAATAAAATAGCAGAAGATTTAGAAAAGTTATTGCCAAAACAAGAAGTTAGATGTACAGTTTTAGGTCACCTTCAAAGAGGTGGAACAACTTGCACTTATGATAGAATTTTATCTACAAGATATGGAGCAGCAGCTGTAGATTTAATGAGAGAAGGCAAATTTGGAAGAATGGTATGCTTAAAAGGTGATACAATAGTTTCAGATAGCCTTGAAAATGTAATAGGACAAAAATCAAAATTAGTAGACCCAAATGGAGAATTAGTAACCATATCAAGAAAAATGGGAATTTCTTTTGGAGATTAAGAATAAAATAGTAATAGGAGTTATTGGAGGAATAGGATATGAAAGAAATAAAAAAATACTTAGAAACAAGAATAGGAAAATATAGCTTCTTTTTTGAGGATTTAGAAAGTGGCTTCACTTATGGATATAATGAACATGAAGAAATGACAGCAGCAGGATGTATGAAACTTCCAATAGCAGTTTCCGTAACAAAAGCTGTAGAAGATAAAAAAATAGATTTTTTAAATAAAATTCCTATAGAAAAAGATGATAAAATATATGGAACAGGAATAATTCATGAATTTGAATCAAGAGAATATACAATTTTTGAACTTATGGTTGCAATGCTTATACAAAGTGATAATACAGCTGCAAATAAGCTTATAGATATAATTGGAATGGATAATATAAATAAAGATATAAAAGAAATGGGATTAAAAAATACCATTCTTAATAGAAAAACTTCAGATGAAAGAATTCCAAGAGTAGATATAGAAAACATTACAAGTGCCTATGATTTATCAAAAATATGGAAAATACTTTGCGAAGGTTCTTTCTTATCAAAGGAAAATAGCACAATGCTTATAGATATTTTAACAAGACAACAAATAAAAAATAAGCTAGCATTATATATTCCTGATGATTTAAAGTTTGAAATTTCAAGTAAAACTGGAGATAAAAAAGGAGTAGAAAATGATACAGAGCTTGTTCAAATCCCTAAAGGAAAATTTATTTTTACAGTATTATCAAGTGAAATACCAAATAGTGTTTATGGAACAGTAACTCTTGCAAAATGTGGTAAGGTTATGTGGGATAATATTGTAAGTAAATGGGGCTAAATTGATTCCTCCTAATATATATTAAATAAAAAAAGCATCTTTAATGAAGTTTAAACATTTCATTAAGGATGCTTTTTGTTGTTAAAAAATATAGAATTTTTAATGATAAATTATTGTAAAATATTAACATTAATGATAAAATATTCTTAAAGCTTAATATAAAATGTCCTTGGAGGTTTAAATGGAAAGGTTAAAGAATTTTTCTGAAATTACTACTAAAGAAGAATTGTCAGAATTAGCCTATAAACTTTGGAAAGCTAGTAGTGATGAATATAAAGATAAGTTATCAAGCTTTCAAGAACAAATAAAAAGTCTTTATGGTGAAGCTATGAAGTATAGAAGAATACATTGTGCTATAGCAGGAGAAATTGCTATAAAAATTTATCTTAAAAAACAACAAGGATTAAAGGGAGGAGAGGAAAATGAACTAAATGATGAATTAAAGCTTCTTTATTTTGCTACTTTAATTCATGATATAAAAAAATTTGATAAAAAGCATAGTAAAATAGGAGCTAAATGGATAAATATTAATTTGAAAAAATATATAAATATTAAAGAAGGTGAACTTGAAGAGATATGTAATTTAGTAAGGTATCATAAAGGGTCAATTAATGAATATAATAATGAACTTTTAGAAATTTTACAAACCTCTGATGAAGAAAGTAAAAAAATTGAAAAAGTTTTTTTAAAAAGAGTAAACATAATTTAGTATTAGAATAAAAGACATAAAACACTAAATGTTATATAAAAATCCTTTAATATAAATCTAAATAATTGCCTAAATACAAAACAAGCAATATATAAAATTTTTCCCAAAAATATATATGTTATACATTTATCTTTTATAAATAAAAAAAATAGTGTATACTAATTTTGTGTAATAAAATAGAAAATTAATTTAGAATATTAATTGAAGAAAATATATTAATAATAGGAGTGATTTTATGTTATGTGCATTAATAATGGCTGGGGGAAGAGGAACTAGATTTTGGCCATTATCTACAGATGAAAAACCAAAGCAATTTTTGAATCTTATAGGGGATGAAACTATGATTCAAATGACTGTAAATAGAATAAAACCAAGTATACCTTTAGAAAGAATATTTGTATGTACAGGTAGAAAATATGTGGATTTAGTTAAGGAACAACTTCCAGAACTTCCAGAAAGAAACATTATAATAGAGCCAGAAGGAAGAAATACAGCACCATGTATAGCTTTATCTGCACTTATTATAGAAAGATATTATAAGAATGCTAAAATGGTTGTACTTCCAGCAGACCATTTAATAAAATATGAAGGTAAATTTAGAAAGGTTTTAGCTAAAGCAGAAGAGTTTGTAGATTTAAATAAAAAAGCTATTCTTACATTAGGAATGGAGCCAAACCGTCCAGAAACAGGATATGGGTATATAAAATGCGCACAACAAGTTTACGCTTCAGATAATGTTGTTGTTAAAAAAGTTGAAAAGTTTGTTGAAAAGCCAAATATGCAAAAAGCTAAGGAATATTTAGCAGATGGAAGTTATCTTTGGAATGGAGGAATGTTTGTATGGAATTGTTCTAATATAATAGAACAAATAAAAAAATATTCTCCAGATACATATGAAGCTTTAAACAAAATAAGTAGTGTAGAAGAAAAGAATATTCAATCATTTATAGATGAAAATTATAAAAATACAGAAGCAACTTCAATTGACTATGCAGTTCTTGAAAAATCAGAAGATGTTTATGTTATTCCTAGTGATTTTGGATGGGATGATGTAGGTAATTGGGAAGCAATAGAAAGATATAGAGAAAAAGACCCATTTGGAAATATTCTTATGGGATTAGCTACAGTAGATAAAGATGGAGAAGATAACCTTATAGTAGCAACAAATACAGAGGTTATTATAGATGGATTAAATGGAGTTTATGTCATTGAAAATGATGGGAAAATAATTGTTGGGAACAAAAAGAACATTGCTCATATAAAAGAATTAAAAGAATTAATAAGAGATAATAATAAATAAATTAAAAAATGATTTTATTTATTTTATATGTGCTTTATGATAAAATATATGTTAGTTATGAGTTCCCATAATTTTAGGAGGGAAATCATTGCAAGAGCAAAGTTTAAATATAAAAGGTATATTAAAAATATTGAAAAAGAGACTATTTTTAATTTTAATAATTACAATAATAACAACATTATCTTCAGTTATGCTAACATATTTTGTTATTAGGCCTCAATATCAAACAAGTGCAAAACTTTTTATAGGTATGCCTACCATGAAAGAAAATGGACAAGGAAATTCTTCTTGGGATTTTTCATACTATACACAACTAATGAAGCCATATTCTGAAATAATAAAATCAGATAATTTAATAGAAAGGGCAATAAAAAGAGGAAATTTAAAAGTATCTTCTCAAGCTTTAAGTAATGCTTTAATAGTTAATGTAGGAGAGGGACAAGTTATGACTCTTACTATATATACAGGTGGACAAAAAGATGGAGTGAAAATTTTAGATGCAGTAATAGATGAATTTATAGATACATCTTCTAAGCTTATTCAAAATAGTAATGTAAGTGTTTTGTCTTCTCCTAAATATCCAAGCTTACCAATATCACCAAATAAATCTAAAAACATTGTATTTGGGTTTGGGTTTGGATTAGCTTTAGGAGTAGCAGTAGTGTTAATAATACATTATTTTGATAATTCTATTAAAGGAAAAAAGGACATAGAAGAAAGTGTTGGAATACCACTAATAGGATTAGTTCCTATATATAACAAAAAAAGAAAAAACAAAAGGAGAGAAATAAAAAATGCCTAGTATTTTAGATGATCCTAAAAGCTACTATGCAGAAGCTTTTAGAACAATAAAGACAAATATAAAATATTCTTCAGCAGATAAGCATAAAAAAGTGCTACTGGTAACATCAACAGAAGCAGGGGAAGGAAAATCTACTATTTCTGCAAATCTTGCCTTAAGTTTATCTCAAGATAACAAAAAAGTTATAATAGTAGATGGAGATTTAAGAAAGCCAAGTGTTCATAAGCAATTTAGAATAAGTGGAAGTGTAGGCTTAACAGAAGTATTAATAGGAGAACAATCTTTAGATAGTGTAAAGTATAAAATAAATCCATACTTATATGCTATAACTTCAGGACACATTCCTCCAAATCCAGCTGAACTTTTAGCTTCAGAGGAAATGGAAAAGGTTATAGAAAAATTAAGAGAAGACTATGATTATGTAATTATAGATACTAACCCTATAGGATTAGTAGCAGATGCTCAAATACTTTCATCAAAGGTTGATGGAGTTATTCTTGTAGCTAGATATGAAAAAACTAAAAAGGAAAATCTTTTAAGTTGCAAAAAAATGATAGACCAAGTAGGGGGAAATACAATAGGAGTAGTATTAAATGGAATAGATGAAAAGAGAGGAAAATATTACTACTATTATTAAAAACATAATAAAAGGTGGAGATAATATAATGATAACTTTAGATGAGGGGACACAAGATTATATAAAAGAGTTTAAGGTAAAAGAAAAGCCAGTGTATTCTTTTGTAAAAAGAGCATTTGACTTTGGAGCATCTTTAGTGGGATTAGTTTGTTTAAGTCCAGTTTTATTAGTTACTGGAGTAGCTATAAAGCTAGAATCTGAAGGACCTATAATATTCTCACAGGATAGAATAGGGCTAAATGGAAAAAAATTTAAGATGTATAAGCTTAGAAGTATGGTTTCAAATGCAGAAGAGCTTAAAGAAAAGTTATTAGAACAAAATGAAATGTCAGGTCCTATGTTTAAAATGAAAGATGACCCTAGAATAACTAAAGTTGGAAAATTCATAAGAAAGACATCAATAGATGAATTACCACAACTTATTAATGTTTTAAAGGGAGATATGAGTTTAGTAGGACCTAGACCAAGCCTTCCTAAAGAGGTTGAACAATTTGAACCTTGGATGTATGAAAGAATTCAAGTAAAACCAGGATTAACATGCTATTGGCAAGTTTCAGGAAGAAACAATATTGATTTTGAAGATTGGATGAAACTTGATATAAAATATGTAAGAGAAAGAAGTCTTTTAGGGGATTTAAAACTTGTATTTAAAACTTTCTTTGTATTATTTGGAGACAAAAATGCACATTAAATTAAAAAAAATACTCTTTTAAATTTTTACTTGGGGTATTTAATATATAAATAAGTGATATTACTTTAAAAAACAAAATATTGTATTTAAGGAGAGATTTTTAAGATGAAAATAGTAGTAGCAGGAACAGGCTATGTAGGATTAGTAACAGGGGCATGCCTTGCAGAAGTAGGACATAATGTAACCTGTGTAGATATTGATGAAAACAAGGTTGCTATGATGAAAAAAGGGATAAGCCCTATATATGAACCAGGATTAGATGAACTATTAGAAAGAAATCATAATGAAGGAAGATTAGACTTTACAACAGATTACATATCTGCCTACAAAAATGCAGACATAGTATTTATAGGAGTAGGAACTCCAGAAAGAGAAGATGGTTCAGCTAACTTAGATTATGTATTTAAGGTATGTGAACAAATAGCAGAAAACATAGAAAATGATTGTTTAGTAGTAGTTAAATCAACAGTTCCAATAGGAACAAATGATAAAATAGAAGAATTCTTAAAGGAAAATGTAAAAAATAAGGTAAAAGTAGAAGTAGCATCAAATCCAGAATTCTTAGCACAAGGAACAGCAGTTGTAGATACATTAAAGGCTAGAAGAATAGTAATTGGAGTAGAATCAGACTGGGCAAAAGACATATTAATGGAAGTTTATACAAGATATAATCAACCAATAGTTGTTACAAATAGAAGAAGTGCAGAAATGATAAAATATGCATCAAATGACTTCTTAGCACTTAAGATTTCATTTATGAATGAAATAGCAAATTTCTGTGAAATGGTAGGAGCAGATGTAGAAGATGTTGCAAAGGGAATGAGTTATGACCCAAGAATAGGGGACAAGTTCCTAAAAGCAGGACTTGGATATGGAGGTTCATGTTTCCCAAAAGATACAAAGGCTCTTCATTGGTTAGCTAATGATAATGGTTATGAATTAAAGACAATAAAAGCAACAATAGAAGTAAACCAAAATCAAAAATATAAAATGTTTAGAATAGCTAAAAATAGATTTGGAAGTTTAAAAAATAAAAAGGTAGCAGTACTTGGATTAACATTTAAACCAGGAACAGATGATTTAAGAGAAGCACCATCAATACCAAATATAAGAAGACTATTAGATGAAGGTGCACAAATTACAGCCTATGACCCAGTAGGAGAAGAAAACTTTAAAAAGAAATTCCCTACAGAAATAACATATGTAAAAACACCAGAAGAAACATTAGTAGATGCAGATATGGTATTTATCTTTACAGAATGGAATGAAATAAAATCAATTCCATTAGAAAAATATTCAGAACTTATGAAAACAGCAGTAATATTTGATGGAAGAAACTGTTATGAAATAAAGGATGCAGAATTAAACAATGTAGAATATCATTCTGTAGGAAGAAAAGTAGTAAATAATTTATAAAATATATTTTAAGAGAAGGATGTTTCACTAAAAAATAGTGAGACATCTTTTTTTTATATAAAAAATATAGTTGTTTAGTGCTATATTTTAAAAAATAAAATAAAATAATAAATTTAAAAATAATATTGTAAAAATATGGTATAAGTTATATAATAAATATACAAGGTTTTTAGTAGTAAATATTAAAAATATTTTTTTAACATTTATATGTAAAAAAATATAAAATATATAAAAAAATACAAGGAGGATAGCTTTATGAAGAAGGTAATGCATATAGTTGAAGCCTTTGGTGGAGGAGTTTTTACTTTTATGGTTGATTTATTAAATTCAATAGTAGAAGAGTATGATGTGATTTTAGTATGTGCTATAAGACCTGAAACACCAAAAGATTACAAAACTTACTTACACAAAAGTATAAAAATAATTGAGCTAAAAAATGGTGGAAGAAGTATTAGTCTTAAGGATTTTAAACTTTATTTTGAAATAAGAGAAATTATAAAGGAAGAAAATCCAGATATAGTGCATTTACATTCTTCAAAGGCAGGTTTTTTAGGAAGATTATGTTGCACAGATAGAGAAAGAGAGATTTTTTATAATCCTCATGGATATTCCTTTTTAATGGAAGAAGCAAAAAACATACAAAAAATTATGTATAAGTCTATTGAATGGCTATCAAGTAAAAAATGTGGCTATATAGTTGCTTGTTCTAAAGGAGAATATGAGGAGGCATTAAAACTTTCTAAAAAATCCTTTCTTATAAGTAATGGAATAAACACAAAGAATCTTCCAATACTTAAGGAAAAGGAGATAGACTTAAAAAATTTTAAAATATGTACATTGGGAAGAATAAGCCTTCAAAAAAATCCTGAAAGTTTTAATGAAATTGCAAAAAAATTTCCTAAAATACAATTTACTTGGATTGGAGAAGGTGAATTAAAATCTAGTCTTACTTCACCTAACATAAAAGTTACAGGATGGCTTGAAAAAAGACAAGCTTTAAAAATAATGAATGAAAATGATATTTTTATTTTAACTTCCTTATGGGAGGGTCTTCCTATAGCTCTTCTTGAAGCTATGTTTTATAAAAAGATATGTATAGTAAGTAATTGTATAGGAAACAAGGATGTAATAAATAAAGAAAATGGCTTTATATGCAATAGTTTAGAGGATTATTATAAAACTATTTATGAAATTATAGATGGAAAAGTAAATATAAAAAGGCTTAAAGATAATGCTTATAAAGACATAAACCTTAAATATAGCTTTACTGCTGTTTCTCAAAAGTATATGTCTCTTTATAAACTTATAGGAAAGGTAACAGAAAGACAAGCATTTAGTAAGACTTAAAAAGTAAAAGGAGATACTAAGGTGGTATTTTTAAAGATTATTTATCATTTAAAAGCAATAATAAAAAAAACATTTTTTAAGATTATATTTGGAAAACATATTACCTTTGGAAAGGGGAGTACCTTTAGAAAGGGTTTTTCTATTGCTATAGAGGAAGATGGAATTATAAAAATAGGAGAAAATGTTTATTTTAATAATTTCTGTTCTATAAATTCCCTTTGTAGTATAGAAATTGGAGATGATTGTATATTTGGGGAAAATGTAAGGGTATATGACCATAATCATAAGTTTTCTAAAAAAACAGAGAAAATAATGAAGCAAGGATATTCTAAAGGCCCTATAAAAATAGGAAGTGACTGTTGGATAGGAAGTAATGTAACAATACTTAAAGGAGTAAATATTGGAGACAATGTTATTATAGGTGCTGGAAGTATTATAGATAAGGATATACCAAGTAATTTTATAGTAAAACCAGAGAGAAACTTAGTTAAGGAGGAGAGAATATGAATTACCCCATAAAAGTTTTAGTCTTAGATACAGTAATGGATAGAGGCGGAGCTGAAAGTATGATTATGAATTATCTAAGAAATATAGATAGAAGCAAAATACAAATGGATTTTATGGTAAATAGACAATATAAAGGAGCTTATGAAGATGAAATTAAAAGTCTTGGAGGAAAAGTTTTTAGAATGTGTTCAATGTATCCTAAAAACTTTAGAAGATATAAAAAGGAAATAAGAGAATTTTTAAAAAATCATCCAGAGTATAAAATAATTCATTCAAATTTAGAAGAAAGAAGTTATTTTCCATTAAGGGAAGCTAAAAAATTAAATATTCCAGTAAGAATTAGCCATGCCCATAATGCACCTAAGGGTTTTGATATAAAAACAATAGTAAGATATTACTTTAGGGCAAGGTTAAAATCAGAAGTTACTCATATGTTTGCTTGTGGACAAGATGCAGGAGATTGGCTTTATGGAAAAAGATATAGAAAGGATTTTATTATTCAAAATAATGCAATAGATGCTAAAGCTTATAAATATAACCCTAAAATTGAGGAACAGGTTAGAAAAGAATTTAATCTTGAAGGAAAATTTGTAATAGGACATGTGGGAAGATTTTTTCTTCAAAAAAATCATAATTTTTTAATAGATATATTTAATGAAGTTTATAAAAAAGATAAAAGTGCAGTTTTACTTCTTATAGGAGATGGAGAGCTTAAAAAGGAAATAGAGAAAAAGGTTTTACTTTTAGGACTTGAAAATTCAGTAAAATTTTTAGGGGTAAGAGAGGATGTAAATAGATTAATGCAAGCTTTTAATATATTTTTACTTCCATCTCTTTTTGAAGGACTTCCAGTAACAATGATAGAAGCTCAAGCTGCTGGATTAAAGTGTATAACCTCAGATAAAGTAACAAAAGAATGTGATATAACAGGAAATGTAGAAAGAATTTCTTTAAATGTTCCAGCTAAAAAATGGGCAGAAAAAATACTAAAAACTAGATATGAAAAAGAAAATACCTATGAAAAAATAAAAGAAGCAAAATATGATATAAAAGAAAATGCCTTATGGTTAGAAAACTTCTACATACATTCTTTATAAAGTTATTTTTTAGTAGATAAAATACAAGGAGTGAGTTTTATGGAAAGTTTAAAGCCTTCTAATAAAATGTTAGCTTTAGTTATGCTTATTCCATTAACTATATTTTGCAAAATATTTCAGTTTAATGTTTTACCTAGTAAATATTTTTATGATAGTTCTAGAATGCTTTCAATGTCAACTGGAAATAATACTATGGAAGCTTGGGGAGACGCTTATGAAATTGTTTCAGAACTTTTTAAAAAAATTAATATTTTAGGATATACAAGCCTTCAAGACTGGGCATATACTTTAGCTTTTATTTTTATATTTATAATGTTTTTTATGATAATTAGAATAGAAAGTTTAGATAATTTACAATTATTTTTTGTTTTTTCTAGTGTAGGTTTATTAAATATATATATTTTTAATATTTCTAAAGATGTTATACAATATGGAATTTTCTTTTTAATGTATTTAGTAATAATAAATAAAAAACTTCCTAAAATTTTAAAGGTTTTATTATGTTTTTATATTTTCTTTTGGGAAAGTAACTTTTTTAGAAGTTATTACATTCTTATGGGAATATTATTTATTATACTTTATATTCTTATAAAAACAGTTCAATTTAAAGTTAAAAATATGAATAAAAAAACAGTATTAAGTATATTTATTATAATTTTTCTTTCAATGTATGCCCTTATTTATACATCACAATTTATATCCTATGAAGATTATGAAAGGCTTATAAATGTAAGATATAATGTACCAAATGAAGGTGCAGTATCTGCTATAAATAATTGGATTGATGATAGAGGAAGTCTTTCATTATATATGGTTAATTATATTATAAATGCAATAAGGATGATGTTTCCTATAGAACTTCTTTTAAATGGACCATTTTATATGCCCTTTGTAGTTTATCAAGGATTTATTTTATATTACTTAGTAAAAACTATGGGAAATTTAAATAAAAATACAAATGAAATTGTAGTACTTGCTTTAAGTAGTTTTATAGCTTACCTTCTTGTGTCTTTTACCTTTGAACCAGACTTTGGTTCCTTTGTAAGACATGAAGCGGCAACCTTTCCAATACTTCATTTAATTGTATTAGATAAAGAAAACTATAAATTTAGGAGGGAAAAATGGAAGGAAGAATCTTTAATACCTTTTATAGAATAACAAAAAATAAAGTAGTAGCTAATATATTAACATTTATTTTCTATAAGATTTTATTAATATACTACTATATAGTTAGATTATTTTTAAAAGAAAATTTAAATATAACTAGAGAAGAATCCTTTGAAAAGGTAAATAAAGTTTCTAAAAAGCCTATGAAAAAGTATTCCTATAATAAAAAAATTATAGATGAAAACATTGACCTTTCAATAATAGTACCAGCATACAATTCCTCAGATTATATAAAAGAATGTATATCCTCTGTACTAATGCAAAAGACAAGCTATAATTATGAGCTTATTGTAATAAATGATGGCTCAAAAGATGACACTTTAGAAAAGATAAATTTATTTAAAGAAAATAAACATTTAAAAATAATAACTCAAGAAAATAAAGGCTTTTCAGGAGCAAGAAATAGAGGAATAGATGAGTCTTTAGGAAAATATATTATGTTTTTAGACTCTGATGATTTATTATGTGAAAATTCCATAGAAAAATTAATAAAAACAGCAAAGGAAAAAAAAGCAGATATAGTACAGGGTTCTTATTATACCTTTAATAAAAATGGAAATAAATTTTATACAAATATAACACCTACAGAAAAAAATAAAGAAATTTCAGTTCCAGGTTTTCCCTGGGGTAAAGTATATAAGGCCAAACTTTTTGAAAAGGTTAGATTTCCTTTAGACTTTTGGTATGAAGATACAATAGTTAATTATTTACTAGCAAGACTTAGTAATAAATATGTAGCTATTTCAGATTATGTATATGGATATAGAATAAATGAAAAAGGAATTACCTTTACTTCAAAAAAATCTAAAAAAGTATTAGATACCTATTGGATAATTGAAGAAATGATTGATTTAAGCAAAAATATTGGATTAAAGATAGATGATAGTATATATGATATGACAATATTTCAATTAAGCAACTTATTATATAGAAGAATTCATTTTTTAGATGAAGAAACTATAAAAAATACTTTTATATTAGCCTGTTATTTAATGCAAGATATAGGAATTAAAGATAGCAAAAACAAATCTATTATTTTTAGAGATATAGAAAAAGCATTTAAAGAAAAAAACTATAAACTATGGAAATTGGCAAGCTTTGTTATATAAAGGAGGAGCTATGAAAAATATTTGTTTTTTTTCAGGAGATATAACAAACAGTGGAGGAACAGAAAGAGTTGCTAGTATTATAGCAAATGAATTAAATAAAAATAAAAACTATAAAATATCATTTGTAAGTTTAGTAGAAAAGGAAGAAAAACCTTTTTTTAATATAGATAATTCAATAAAAAGATATAAAATTTATAAAAGAAAGGTTAGAGGAATAACTCATATATTAGGAATTTGCTGTAAACTTGAAAGTATAGTGAAAAATGAAAATATAGATATTTTAATAGATATTGATGGAATATTAGATATGTATTCATTAGTAGTTAAATTATTTACAAAGGTTAAAGTTATATCTTGGGAACACTTTAACTACTATCAACATCCTAATGTTAAATATAGAAAATATACAAGAAAGCTAGCAGGAAGATTTGCAAATGGAATTGTAACTTTAACTAATGAAGATAAAGGATATTATGAAAAAAATATAAAAATAAAATGTCCTATAGAATTTATTCATAACCCTATAATGAATTTAGATAAAAATTATAATTATGATTTAAATTCTAAAATAATTTTAAGTGTAGGAAGACTAACTTATCAAAAAGGTTTTGATATTTTACTAGATGTAGCAAATATAGTTTTAAAAAAACATAAAGATTGGAAGTGGATTATATTAGGGGAAGGAGAAGAAAGACAAAATATTGAAAATAAAATTAAAAGTTTATCTCTTGAAGAAAAAGTTATATTAAAAGGTAATGTTTCTAATGTAGAAGCTTACTACAAAACCTCTTCAATATTTGTATTAACTTCAAGATATGAAGGTCTTCCCATGACTCTTCTTGAAACTAAACCTTTTAAACTTCCAATAATAAGTTTTGATATAAAAACAGGACCTAATGAATGTATATTAAACAATAAAAATGGCTACCTTATAAAGGCTTTTCATATAGAAGATATGGCAGAAAAAATAAATAATTTAATTGAAAATAAAAATTTAAGAGAAAACTTTTCAAATAATGCTTTAGAAGATACAGAAAAATTTAACTTAAAAAATATTATGAAAAAATGGACAGATTTAATTGAAAGTATATAAAGGAGAAGAAATAAGTGAAAGTAAGCATTATAGTTCCAGTATATAATTGTGAAAAATATTTAAAAAGATGTATAGAAAGTATAATAAATCAAACTTATAAAGATTTAGAGCTTATTTTAATAGATGATGGCTCTACAGATAAAAGCTATGATATTTCTTTAGAATATAAGAAAAAATATAAAAATATAATTGTTTTAAGGCAAAATAATAAAGGCTCAGGAAGGGCAAGAAATTATGGAATAGAAAAAGCCACAGGAAAGTATTTAATGTTTTGCGATTCTGATGATTTTTTTTGTGAAAATACAGTAGAAATCTTTATTAAAGAAGTATTAAAGGCAGACTATGATTTAGTTATAAGTGGATATAATAATTTTAAATACTATAATGATAAAGTAGTAGTATGTAAAGAAAATAATGCTATGGACAAGGTTATAAAAACTAAAGAACAGGTTAGAAAATCTTATATAGAACTTCATGAAAAATGCCTAAATCAAGCCCCCTGGGGAAAGCTTTATAAAAGAAGTATAGTAATAGAAAATAAAGTAAGGTTTAAAGATTATAAACGCTGCCAAGATATTATATTTAATCTTCAATATTATGAGTGTGTAGAAAGGATAAAAATTATAAAAGATAAATTATATAACTATCAAACGCCAGAGGGTAATGCTTATATATCAAAGTTTCCTTCTAATATGATAGAAATAAGAAAAGAAATAGATAGTATAATTACAGAAACTTTAAAAAGATGGAATGTTTATGATAAAAAAACAGAAAAATATCTTAATAAAATTCTTGTAACAGATATTTTAGTGTGTATAAGGCTTAACTATTTAAATAATTGGAATTTTAATAAAGAGAAAAAAAGAGAGTATATAAATAATCTTTTAAAAGATGAAAAGGTAATAAAGGTTTTAAAAGAAAAAGGCTATGGAAAAAAGAAGGATATACTTTGCACAATAGTAAATACAAAAAATTATTTTTTTATAGAAGTTACAAATTTTTTTATAGCTTTGCTTCAAAATATTTCATTAAAAGTAAATAAATACAAAACAAAAAGATTAGTACATTCTTAATTTATAAGGAGAAAAAATGAAAAAGAAAATTTTATTTATAGAAGAGGGCCTTGGAATTGGTGGAGCTGAGAAAAGCTTGCTTGCTATTTTAAATCTTTTAGATTATTCAAAATATGAAGTGGATTTATTTTTATTTAGACATACTGGAGAATTTATGAATATGCTTCCAAGGGAAGTTAATCTTCTTAAGGCATCAAAAGATTTTGCTTTGTTTGAAGAAAATAAAAAAGTTTCTCCTTTAAATTTTTTAAAAAAGCATAATGTAAAAGCTACAGTTTACTCTTCTTTATATTTAATTAATAGTGGAATTTATAAAATTAAAAAGGAACATATAAAAAATAAAGAATATATAGGATGGAACTTTTTAAAAAATTTATTTAAACCTTTAGAGAAAGAATATGATGTTGCAATATCTTTTTTAGAGAAAAAGACTATTTATTTTAATGTAGATAAGGTAAAGGCAAAAAGAAGAATAGGTTTTGTTCATATAGATTATAGTAAGTATCCTTATAATTATAAAATGGATAAAAAATACTTTAAGGAATTTAACAATATAGTTACAGTTTCTAATCATTGCAAAGAAGTATTAGAAAATATATTTAAAGAGTATAAAGAAAAGTTTTTAGTTATAAAAAATATGATTTTAGTAAATTTAATTGAAGAGAAGGCAAAAGAAAAGGTAAGGCTAAAAGAAGAGAATGAGGAAACTATAAAAATAGTAACAGTAGGAAGATTAGTTAATCAAAAGGGAATAGATAATGGTATTTTTGTTTGCAAAGCTTTAATTGATGAAGGATATAAAGTTAAGTGGTATGTAGTAGGAAAAGGAAAGGATAAAGAAAAGCTAGAAAACTTAATAAAAACTAATAACTTAGAAGAAAACTTTATTTTATTAGGAGCAAAAACAAATCCATATAAATATATAAAAATATGTGATATATATGTACAACCTTCTCGTTTTGAAGGCTATGGTATTACAGTTGCAGAAGCAAAAGCCTTAAAAAAACCAATAGTAGCTACAGATATACCAGAATTTCGTGAACAGATAATAGATAAAAAAACAGGTATTTTATGTAAAGATAATAATGAACTTAAATGTGGAATTAAACTTTTAATAGAAGATAAAAACCTAAGAGAAAAATTAATAGATAATCTAAAAAAAGAAAATGAAGAAACTAATACTTTAGAGCTTAAAAAACTATATGAAATAATTGAAGGAAAAAATTTAGAAAATGAAAAGGTGAAAAGTTATGGATAGTCTTATAAGTGTAATTGTACCTATATATAATGTTGAAAAATATTTAGATAGATGTATAAAGAGTATTATAAATCAATCTTATACTAATTTAGAAATAATTTTAGTTAATGATGGTTCAACTGATAAATGTGAACAAATATGTGATATGTGGAAGAAAAAAGATGAAAGGATAAAAGTTATTCATAAAGAAAATGGAGGACTATCTGATGCAAGAAATGCAGGAATAGAAATAGCAAAGGGAGAGTATTTAAGCTTTATAGATAGTGATGATTATGTGCATAAGGATTTTATAAAAGTATTATATGGATTATGCATAAAATATAATAGTGATATTTCCATGTGTGGTGCCTTTGAAACAAGTAAAGATGAGGACTTTAATTTTAATTTAGAACAGGGTAATGAGTGTATTAAATATAGTAGAGGAATATTAGAAAAAAAAGAAAGTATATATTGTGTTGCTTGGAATAAATTATATAAAAAAGAAATATTTAAACATATAAGATACCCTAAGGGTAAGCTACATGAAGATGTAGCTGTAATAAATAAAATTTTATATTATTCTAATAAAATAGCTATTACAGATTTAAGGTTATATTTTTATTACAATAATCCAAATAGCATAATGCGAAGTACATTTTCAATAAAAAGATTAGATGTTCTTGATGTAATATATGATTCTTATCTATTTTTTTTAGAAAAAAATGAAATTCAGTATGCTTACAATTCTTTAAATGATTATATTGATACAGCATTATTTTTATATAAGGAATGTCAAGTTTTAGGTAAGGATTCTAAAAAGATAGAAAAACAATTGTTAAAGAAATATTCTAAAGAATATATAAAAGTGTTAGAAAACATTAATATGAGTGTTATTAAAAAAATTAAATATATTATATATAGGTTTATTCCTAAACTATATTTAGTAGTATCAAAGTAAGAGAAAAAGAAATAAAAGGTTTAGTGGAGAAAATAGTATGGGAAAAAATAAACAGTTAGTAATAAATATGACTGCACAAATTTTAGGCTTTCTTGTAAGTTCTTGCATAAGCTTTTTTTTAACTCCCTATGTTGTTGAAAATGTAGGGGCTGAAGCCTATGGCTTTGTAAATTTAGCAAATAATTTTGTAAGCTATGCAAACTTAGTATCAGTAGCCTTAAATTCAATGGCAGGAACCTTTATAACAATAAAACTTCATAAAAATTATGAAGAGGAAGCTAATAAGTATTTTACATCTGTTGTTATAGCAAATATATTTTTAGCAATAATAACATCAATTTTAGCAGTATTTATTGTTGTAAACTTAGATAAACTAATAAATATCTCACCATATCTTTTAAAAGATGTACAAGTTCTATGGATATTTATATTTTTAAATTTTGCATTAAATATTATAGGTGGAACCTATGGAATAGCAACCTTTGCAAAAAATAGGTTAGATTTATCTTCTATTAGAAATATTCAATCTAATTTTTTAAAAGGAATAGCCCTTGTTTTTATGTATACTTTTTTAAGTGCAAAAACTTGGTATATAGGTTTTACAGCTTGCTTATGTAGTCTTTATGTTCTTATATGGAATATACATTATACTAAAAAACTTATTCCTAATATAAGGGTTAAAAAAAATAACTTTAATTTAACTGCTATTTTAGAGATAGTAAAGTCAGGAATATGGAATACAATAACAAGGTTAGGACAACTTTTAAGTGCAGGGTTAGATTTATTAATAACTAATTTATTTATAGGACCAATACCTATGGGAACATTATCTATAGCTAAAACAGTTCCTACTTTAATAGGAAATATAAATGGAATGCTTGCATCAGTTTTTTCACCTGCTTTAACTATTGCATATGCAAAGGGAAATAAAGAAGAAATTTTAAAAAATCTAAAACAATCTACTAAGATAATGGGGATAGTTGTTAACATTCCAATAGCATTATTAATTATTTATGGAGAGGAATTTTATTCTTTATGGATGCCTAAAGAAGATGGAAAAGTTCTTCAAATTCTTTCAATAATAACAATAATATGCTCTGTAGTGGAATGTAGTATTATGGCAATTTATTATTTATTTACTGCTTTAAATAAGGTAAAAGAAAATGCTATATCAGTTTTAATTCAAGGAATTTTAAATACAATTATAGTTTTGATTTTATTAAAAACTACAAACTTAGGAATATATGCAGTAGCAGGAGTAAGTACAATATTAAATATAATAAGGGCAACTATATTTGCAGCACCTTATGGAGCAAAACTATTAAATTTAAAATGGTATACCTTTTTCCCTGACATAATAAAATCAGTAATATCAGTAATTATTCTTTCAATTCTTTTTTATGTAATAAAAATAATAATGCCAGTTAATAGTTGGTTTAACTTAATAATAAGTGGAACAGTAGCAGGAATTTTAGGCTTTGTATTAAATATATTTTTATTTTTAAATAAAGAAGATAGAGAAATTATAAAAAATATTATATTAAAAAAGATATTTATATTACAAAAAAGAACAACTTAAAGGAGTAAAAAATGATAAATATAGATTTACAAGGAAGATTAGGAAACCAGCTTTTTATATATGCTATGGCAAGAAAGGTTCAATATATTATGAAAAAGGAACAAAAGGTTTATGTAAATACCTATATGACAGAGGTTTATAATTGGAAAAACTCTTTAATAAATTATAATATAAATGAAAATTTTATATTTTATAATGAGCCCTTAAGAAAACTTAAATGCAAAACACCTTTTATTCAAAATTTAATAAGAATATTATATAGAAAATATACTTATAAAAAAACTTCAAAGGAAACTTATGAAGTAGATAAAAAACTTCAAAGGTTTTTTGAATTCTTTGGAATGTATATATGTAAAGATGGATATTTAGATTTTAATATAAATTTAAATAAGAAAAATGTTATTCTTTATGGTTATTATCAATGTGAAGAATATTTTAAAGATATAAGAGAAATACTTTTAAAAGAACTTACTCCAAAGTTTCCTATACTAGAAAAAAATAAATCTCTTTTAGAGGGTATTAAAAAAAGTAATTCTGTATGTGTAACTATAAGAATTGGAAAAGATTTTGTTAATAATCCTATATACAATGTTTGTAATATGAAATATTTTAAAGAAGGAATGGATTATATTAGTAAAAAAATTGAAAATCCAAAGTTTTATATTTTTTCTGATAATCCAAAGTGGATAAAAGAAAATGTAAAATTTAATTATGATGTTATATTTGAAGAAGGAAATGACCCAGATTATGAAAAGCTTAGAATAATGAGTGAATGTAAGCATTTTATAATATCAAATAGTAGTTTTAGTTGGTGGGCACAGTATTTATCAACTAATAAGGATAAAATAGTAGTTGCACCTGAAAGATGGTACAATAAAGATATGGTTTGTAATATATATATGTCTAACTTTAAACTTTTTAAAATTTAAGGTAATATAAATAAAGATAAGGAGTTTTAGTTAATTATGCTAAAAACTTCTTTTTTTATTAGGAAAAAATTAAAGAAATTAGACTGAAAAGTTAAAATAGTAAAAAACTCCATGGATAAATTGAAAATATATTGAAAAAATATTTCTATTAGCATAGATTATGTGTTATAATAAAAATCGTTATGAAGTAAAAGATGAATATTAAGGTTATTAGTCAAAATAATTTAAATAAAAAGTGTACATATTTCAGGGGGGCTAAATTTGGAAGAACAAGTATTAAGTATTAAGGACATAGGAAATATTTTAAAAAAAAGGTTATCTATGATTATAGTTATTACCTTAGTTACAACTATAGGAGCTATAGGATTAACATATTTTGTTATTGAACCTACATATACTACAACAGCAGAAGTATTAATTGGTAAGAAAAATTCTGATGAACAGGGAACTGAATATAATAGTAGTGATGTTCAAATGTATCAAAAGCTTATGGGAACCTATGCAAAAGTTGTAAAAAGTAAAGATGTTATTAAAAGAGCAATAGAAAATGGAAATTTAAACTTAACTGCTGGTAAAATTTCATCAGCTTTAACAGTTACAACAAGTGAAGATGACCAAATATTAACATTATCCTATTCTTCTAAAAATCCTCAAGAAGGGGTGGAAGTTTTAAATCCATTAATTGAAGAGTTTGATAAAACTTCAAAGGAAATAATAAGTAATGGAGAAATGTTTGTTTTAACAGCTCCAGAAATGCCATCAAATCCAACATCACCTAATAAAAAGATGAATGTTTTAGTTGGGGTTGCTTTAGGACTTATGATAGGAATAAGTTTAGCTTTATTTTTAGAATATATAGATGATAGTGTAAAAACAAATGAAGATATAGAAGGATTATTAGAAGTTCCTGTTATTGGAGATGTACCTATTTATAATGGTAAATGGGGGTCATTAGATGGGGATTTATCCAAAAATAATGATAAATGTACAAAACATTAAAAAAATAAAATTATTTATTACAAAATTTTAAAATTTAACTGATAATAGGAGTGATGTATAAATGAAAAAACGCATAATGTATATTGCTCAATCGCCTTGTGGTGTTGAGAAATATTTACAAATGTTTTTTAAATATATTGATAAAAAAAAATATGAAAGTATATTAATAGCTCCTTTAGAATATTCTAAAGAAATATATGTACAAATGGTTGATAATTTTGAACAAGTTAATATGGTAAGAAACATAAAGTTTAAGGAAGATTTGAATGCAATAGTAAAAATAAGAAAACTGATAAAAAAATATAATCCAGATATTATATATTTACATAGTAGTAAAGCTGGAGCATTGGGAAGAATAGCTAATATTGGGCTTAAAAAAAAAGTAATATATAATCCTCATGGCTGGTCATTTAATATGAAAGTTTCAAAATTAAAAAAAAGAATATATATTATTATTGAAAAAATACTTGCTCTTTTTTGTGATAAAATTATAGCTATATCAGAAGCAGAAAAAGAGTCAGCTCTGAGTAAAAAAATATGTAGCAAGGATAAAATTTGTGTTATATTTAATGGTATTGATGTTGAAGAGTATGATAAGAAAAAACAATTTTATGTACATAATAAAGAAAATTTAAATATTCCGAAAGAAAAGTTTATTATAGGAATGGTAGGGAGAATTACTAAACAAAAAGCATCAGATACTTTTATAAAGGTAGCTTATGAAGTAAAAAAGAAAATAAATAATGCTTATTTTATTATAGTTGGAGATGGTGAAGATAGAAAAGAATTAATTAAATTAATTAATAAGTTAAAGTTAACAAATGATGTTTTAATTACAGGCTGGATTGAAGATCCATATAAATATATAGAAACTTTTGATATAGCAATGTTGTTATCACGATGGGAAGGATTTGGATTAGTAATTGCAGAATATATGATTTCTGAAAAACCTATTATAGCAACTAATGTTGATGCAATACCAAATTTGATTGATAATCGAGAAAATGGAATTCTTGTTGATATTGATGCTATAGATGAAACAGTAGATAATATTATTAATCTATATGAAGATAAAGTTTTAAAAGATAAATTAGTGAAAAATGCTAAGTATAGAGTAAGAAAACAGTTTGATGTTAAACGTGTGATACAGGAACATGAAAAACTTATAGAAGAAATTATATAGGTTCTTTTGTGAAATATGGAGTTGAGTAAATTATAATGATGGAAAAAGAAAAAATAGAAGTGGTGCAATTTTGTGAAAAGTGGGGGTCAGGAGGACTAGAAGCTTTTGTTATGAATGTTTATAGAAATATAAACAATGATGAAATAAAATTTAAAATTCTTCTTTCACAGAATAAAGGAAATGGTTATGATAAAGAAATAGAAATGTTAGGTGGAAGCAAGAAAGTTTTACTTTCAAATAAAACAAAATCACCAATGATTAGAGTAATAAGAAACTATATAAAATTTTATAAAGAAATAAAACGCAATAATTACAAGATAATACATTTTAATGCTTGTAATGCTAGTGTGATGATTTGTGTATTTATTGCAAAGATAGCAGGTGTCCCTATAAGAATAGTTCATTCTCATAATACAGATATTGGAAAAAAACATAAATTAATAAAGACAATATATCACAAAATATGTAAGAATATTTTTGGAAAAACAGGAACACTTTATTATGCTTGTTCGGTTAATGCAGCAAATTGGTTATTTACACCTAAAATAGTAGAAAATAAAGTTGAAATTATTAAAAATGGGATAGATGTAACTAAGTTTATTTTTAATGAAGACAATAGGAAAAAAGTAAGAAGTGAACTTGGAATAGAAAATAAGTTCGTATTGGGACATGTTGGAAGGTTTGGAGTGCAAAAAAATCATAGCTTTTTAATTGATATATTTTATGAGGTATATAAAAAAAATAAAGAGAGTGTATTATTATTAATTGGAGTTGGAGAACTAGAGGAAGAGATAAAAAATAAAGTTAAATTATTAGGTATAGAATCACAAGTCTTTTTTTTGGGATTAAAAAGTAATATACCTCAATACTTACATGCTATGGATGCATTTGTTTTTCCCTCATTATTTGAAGGACTTGGAATAGTAGCAATCGAAGCACAAGCAGCAGCATTAAAAATATTTGCATCTGATGTTGTTCCTCAAGAGGCAAATATTACAGAATATTTTAATTATATTTCATTAGAAAAATCAGCTACAGAATGGGCTGAAAAAATATTAAAATGTAAAGAAGGATATATTAGAAGAAACTGTTCACAAGAAATAAAAGAAAATGGGTATGATATAAAAAAAGTAGCTAAAGAAATGGAAAATATTTATATAAATGAATATAACAAAATTAATAAGTAGAAATGGAGAAATGATAATTATATGAAAATAGGTATAATGACTTGGTTATATAATAATAATTATGGAACTGTATTGCAAGCTTATGCATTACAAAAGAAACTTAGATTAAAAGGCTATGATTGCACTTTAATAAATTATAGAGCAAATACAAAAGCTAAAATAAAAAATTTCATTATAAGTAAAAATTCATACAAATTAATATTTGAAAAAATAGAAGCTTATTTTGCTAAAAAGAATAATCCTAAGAAATTAGAAGAACGTTTTAGAAAGTTTAATGATTTTTTAATTGAAAATTGTAATTTAAGTAAACTGTATACTTCACCTAAAAATTTAAATGAATTAAATGATATTTTTGATATATTTATATGTGGTAGTGATCAAATATGGTCTCCTAATTTATTTAATAATATATATTACTTTTCATATGTAAACAATGAAAAGAAAAAAATATCATATGCACCAAGTTTTGGAGTTTCTAGTATTGAGAATAAAAAAAAGAGTGCACGTATCAAAGAATTACTAGAAAGGTATGATAAAATATCAGTTAGAGAAGAACAAGGCGCGAACATAATTGAAGAATTAATAGGAAAGAATGTCTCTGTGGTATTGGATCCAACATTATTACTTAGTGAAAAAGAGTGGAGCGATTTATTAATAAAGCCTAATGAAAAAGAAAAATATATTTTATGTTATTTTTTGGGTGATAAGGAAATTTATTGGAAAAAAGTTGATGAAATAAGAAGATTAACAGGATATAAAGTTATTGTTATACCAGTACATGAAAATTCTTATAGAAAAGATTATGAATTATCAATATCAGCAGGACCAAGAGAATTTTTAGGATTAATAAAAAATGCTGAGTTAGTGTGTACGGATTCCTTTCATGGAAGCATTTTTTCAATTAATTTTAGAAAAGATTTTTTTGTATTTAAGAGATTTTCAGATGATAAAGTTATCTCTCAAAATTCAAGAATATATAATATATTAAATATGTTAGGACTTAATGATAGATTAATAAATGAGAATAAAAGATTAAGTTATAATAATATTGTAATCTCAAATTATGATGAAGTGCATGAAAAGTTAAATATTGAAAAGAATAAGTCGATTTCATGGTTAATAGAAGCAATAGAAAAATAAAATATGTATTTGAAAATGGAGAGATAAAGTTGAATAATATTTTAAAGATGGATATAAATAAGAAGTGTACAGGATGTAGAGCGTGTGAAAGTATTTGTCCTAAAAATAGTATAAAATTTATAGAGAATGAAGAAGGCTTTTTGGTTCCAAGCGTTGATGAAAATACATGCATTAATTGTGGAATTTGTTATAATAAATGTCCACAATTGAATGATGTTAAGATTGAAAGTTCATATAAATTGTGTAATACAGAGGTTTATGCATCAAAAGTTAAGGATAAATCAATATTATTAGAAAGTTCATCTGGAGGAATTTTTACAGCCATAGCAATAAAAGTTTTAGAAAATGATGGTGTAGTATTTGGCTGTGCATTTGATAAAAATTTTTATGCAAGGCATATAGGTATTAAACAAATTGATGAATTGATAAAATTAAGAGGCTCTAAGTATGTACAAAGTGATACAATGAAAACTTTTTTAGAAGTAAAAGAATATTTAAAAAAAAATATAACTGTATTATATGTAGGAACACCTTGTGAAATTGCTGGTTTAAGAGCATTTTTAAATAATAAATATAATAACTTAATAACAATTGATTTAATATGTCATGGGGTTCCTAGTCCAAAGTTATTTGCTGAGTATATAAAAAATTTTGAATTTAAAAATAACGAAAAATTAAAAAAATATGACTTTAGATATAAAGGAAAAATTGGATTTGGAAAATGTAATAGAATAATAACTGATAAAAAGATAAGAACATTTGTATATCAATGTGATTATTACTATAAATCTTTTAATGATGAAGTAAATTATAGAGAATGTTGCTATGAGTGTAAATATACAAATACAAACAGAATAGGAGATATAACACTTGGAGATTATTGGGGATATGAATTGCTACATCCAGAAGTAGATTCTTCCATGGGAATATCTGTAGTGTTAATTAATTCAATAAAAGGAAAAAATATTTTTGATGGAATTAAAAATACATCTTTAATAACATATAATTCTACTTTAGAAGAAGCAACTTGTAAACAGTATAGCTTAAAAAAATCGGCAAAAAGACCAAAGTCTAGAGATGGATTTTATAAGGATCTTAATATAATTGGCTATGAAAAAACTATGAAAAAATATATCAAAATAAAAAATATTGTAATAAATAGTATATTATTAAAAATAAATAAAAATATGAGGGGAAAGATTAGAAGACTAAGAAATAGAATAAAAAAGTATGTGCTTACTGTAGAGGTGAAAAAAAGATGAAAATTTCAGTTGTATTATCTTCATATAACGGAGAAAAGTATATTGAAGAACAATTAAACTCTTTATATTTTCAAATACTTAAACCTGATGAAATTTTAATAATTGATGATTGCTCAACAGATAATACAGTTAATATTATAGAAAATTTTATAAAAAAAAATAATTTAGATAACTGGATTTTAATAAAAAATGATAAAAATTTAGGATGGAAAAAAAATTTTATAGAAGGTTTTAAAAAAGCAACTGGAAATTTAATATTTCCTTGTGATCAAGATGATATTTGGCATAGAGATAAGATACAAAAAATGACCCAAATAATGATGCAAAGAAAGGAAATACTTTTATTAGTGTCTAATTATACACCTTTATATGAAAAAAATGCTATAAAAATATCAAAAAATAAATTAAAAAGCTTTACTAATACAGAAAAAGTAAATAATGTTGAATTTAATGAAAAGTTTATGCATGTGATGAGACCAGGATGTGTTTTTGCATTTAAAAAAGAACTTTTAGATTATATTTTTCAAATTAATAGTGGAAAATTTGCACATGATGCGATTTTATGGAGAGTAGCTAGTTTGTTAGATGGATTGTATATTTATGATTATTCCACTATAGATTTTAGAAGACATAATAATAATGCTTCAGATAAAAGAGTTAATAACATTGATAAAAGATTACATTTAATTAGTGATAATTTTATTCCGATTACAGAGAAATTAATAAAATTTGTTGAAGTTAATGATATAGAAAATAGAGATAAAAAGCTTAAAATTCTAAATTCATATTTGGATATGTATAAGAAAGAAGAAATGTTATTTAAGAAAAAAAATATATTATTATGGTTTAAGCTTATTCCATTATATAAGTATTTCTATTCAAAAAAATCAATGCTAAGGGATTTAAATATTATTTTTAAAGGAAAATAATTTGTTTAAATTTATATTAAAAATAGGAGATTATTGAATGAATGTTAATAAAAAAATAAGAATAGTTATAGGAAATATAGTTTATGCATTTTTTGCACAAGGAATTTCATTATTATTAAGTGTCTTAATGTCTTTGGTTGTGCCAAAAATTTTAGGAGTTGAACAATTTGGATATTGGCAGTTATTCCTTTTTTATTCTTCTTATGTTGGATTTTTTCAATTAGGTTTAAGTGATGGAATATATTTAAAGTATGGAGGAGCAGAATATGATAATTTAGATTTTAAATTATTAGGTACAGAATTTTTATTATTTTGTTTTTCCCAAATAATTTTTTCTATAATTATTTTATATTTAAGTTTAAATTTTTCAAGTAATTATAGTAGAATGTATATATATGTTTGTGTAGGAATTTTTCTTATACTTAATAATATTTCAGTATTTATTGGCTATATTTTTCAAGCAACCAATAAAGTTAAGTTATTCTCAACTTCAGTAATAATAGATAAAGTGTTTTTTATTATTTGTGTGTTAATTTTATTAATTTTTAAAATAAATTATTTTGGAATATTTTGTACATTATATATTTTAGCAAAATTAATATCAGTAATTTATTGCCTCATTTTAGGGAAAAAGATAATTTTATCAGGTTTTTGTTCTATTAAAATAGCATTTAGAGAGATGAAATTAAATATATTTAGGGGAATAAATTTAATGTTTTCCAATATAGCAAGTATGCTTATATTAGGTATAGGCAGATTTTTTATTGATAAAAGGTGGGGCATAGAAGCATTTGGAAAATTTTCTTTTTCTTTATCTTTAACAAATTTCTTTTTGTTGTTTATAGGGCAAGTAAGTATGGTATTGTTTCCAACATTAAGACAAGTTAATAATAAAAAACAAAAAGAGTTTTATTTTTTTAGTAGAACTATTTTAGGTATTTTGTTAGCAGCAATACTATTATTATATGTTCCAGTAAATTATATTTTAGGGATTTGGTTACCACAATATAATGAAAGCTTAAGATACTTAGTTATATTGTTACCTTTATGTACATTTGATGGTAAAATGCAAATGTTATGTAATACATATCTTAAGGTGTTAGGAAAAGAAAAAATATTGTTAGAGATTAATTTATTATCAGTATGTATCTCCTCAATATTATCTATTATAGGAGTATATGTATTTAATAATATATATATTGTTGTTATATTTATGGTATTATCAGTAGCAATAAGAAGTATAATAGCTGAAAGATATTTGTCTTTTACATTTGGATATTTAGTAATTAAAAATATTGTTTTTGAAGTAATTCTAGTAATTATTTTTGTAAGTGTAACATGGTTTTTTAAACCTTTGATTAGTTTTTTAATATACTTAGTTTCATATATAGTAATATTAATTTTAGAAAGATCTGATTTAAAAGAGGCTAAAAAAATATTACTAAGTACATTAAAAGGATGATATAAAATGGATAGTATAAAAATAAATGATATAAAAAATCAAAAAAAAAATAGAAATATAAATTTACTTACTATTATGTTTATTTTTATGATTTTAAGTGATTATTTTAGTAATGTTTTGAAAATATTATTTTATGCAATACAAATATTGCTATTAATATACCTGTATATAATAAAAAAAACAAAATATCAAGTTTCTATAAATTTGAAATATAAAAAATATATTGGATTTTTTATATTTATGTACATATTATCTTTTATATTAAATTTTAATAATAATCAAGCAATTGCTTTTTCAATAAAAATGATGATTTTTTTATTAATAATATATAGAATTTTTAAAGTTTATGGAGAGTTTTATATAGTAAATTTCTTTTATGATATAATGAAAATTATGTTTGTTTTAAATGCTATAAGTTTATTTGAATATATTGGAAAAACTAATTTCTTTTATCAACATTTATTAGCTATTCCTGAAGGTAGGTATAGTGTAATTGGAACATCAGATATGAGGCTATTCTCAATATTCAAACATCCAATAGTATATGGAAACATGCTTGTGATTAATTTTAGTATTATATATTTTTTTAAAAAATCATATAATAAAATTTTTTATTGGTTAAATATAATAGTTATTATTATTAATTTATATGGTACTAAAAGCAGAAGTAGTTGGATAGCGTTTATATTTATTTTAGTAAATTTGTTTTTTGTGAATATAAACATGAAAAAAAACATAAAATTAAAAACTTTAGTTATTTATATGTTTTTTGTTGTTTTTATTATAGTATTTATAATAAATTTTAATGAAATTATTAATAATATTATTAATAATATATTAGCACGTTTTTTATTTGAAGATGGGAGCAATTTATCAAAGGTACAAAGATTAGGTGCAATAAATAATGTATTAGATAGTATAAATAAAAATCCAATAAACATACTTATTGGAAATGGAGTATATGCATCGAGTACATTTATGTTAAATAATACTGTTATGTTAAAAAATGCAAGTTTTATGGATAATATGTATTTAACTGCAATTTATAATTTTGGATTTTTATTTGTATATATATACATATTGTATCTTATTGGATCTTTAATTCAAGCTTTAAAAAATAAAAATGTTCTTAAAAATATGTCAGCTAATATATTACTAGCTATTTCAGTAAATATGTTTTTTTATGAAGCTCTTCATTGGTTAATTCCATTATTTATATTTTTAATTGTGAATTGTTTTAATATTTTTGATGTAGAAGATTATAAATAATTATTAAGCTCTCTTGCTAGAACCCTAAGTGTCCAGAAAATTACCAGTGACAAGCATAACATAAGCTGTATTCGAAAGAATATAGCTTTTTGCTTTAGGGAAATTTTTTGTAAATATGTAAGCATCAAGAAATTCACGTATAGAAATAAGATATTTCAGATGATAAAATAAGCTCAGATAGTAGAAATACTTACTGTCTGAGCTACAATTTAATATTTATTTTGAAGATTTAAGTTTCAATTCCTTAGGAATTGTATCGGACCAAGGCATCAATTTTAATAATGAATCTTTATCTCTATATTCTATATTTGATATATTATCAAATAAATAACATAAGTACATTTCTATTTTTAGCTTATTAGCTTTAGCTGTCTCTATTATACTATATATTGTTGCACTTGCTCTTGCTCCTTTAGCCGTATTGGCAAATAGCCAATTCTTTCGGCCTATTACAAATGGCTTTATTGCACGTTCAGCTGCATTATTATCAATTTCTAAGGAGCCATCTTCTAGTATATTTTTCATTATAGGAACTGTTTTTTGAGCATATTCTAATGCTTTTCCGAGAGGACTTCTTGGAAGTGCATCTTTAATTTCTATATTAATATACTTTTCAAAGTTTTCTAAGATTGGTGCTAGTTTCTTAAGCCTAATTTCATAACGCTTTTGATAATAATCTTCATCCTTACCATATTGAGCTTTCATATCTTTTTCTAATTTATAAATTTGCTCACAATAATTAAACCCTATAATTGCTCTTGAATTTTTTAGGGCTTCATCGCTTAAATTAGATACAATTTCATGGAATTTTCTTCGTATATGTGCTAAACAATATACTCTTTTAACATTTTCAACTTTATTGTATCCTTGATAGCCATCAGTTTGAAGGAATCCACTAAAGCCTTTTAAAAATTCCTTAGGACAAGAACTTGCTCTTGTCTTTTGATAATCATAAAGGATTATGGGGTTTAGGCTTGCACCTGTCTTATATAGCCACATATATTTTTTAGCCTTAGACTCGTTGCCATTATGTTCAATAACATTTAATGTTGTTTCATCGGCTTGAACATAATTAGATTTAAGCAATTCATCTTTCATTAGATTATATACATCTAAAAGTTCAGTAGCTACTCCAATAACCCAATTTGATAAAGTTTGCCTAGATAATTTTGCACCTAGCATTTTAAAGTAGCTTTCTTGTCTATATAATGGCACTGAATAAAGAAATTTTAATGCAATAACATGGCTTAATAGATTATTAGAAGCCATTCCTTTATTAATTAGATTTTTAGGAGATTCTGTAGTAATAATATTAGAACTTATATTTTCTGCTTCACATTTATGGCAAGCGTAGCTGTATGTTATATGTTCTTCAACATATAATCGTGCTGGAACAAATTTTAATATCTGTTTAGTAGAATTAACTCCTATTATTTCTAATGGAGAACCACATTCTTTACATATAGCTTCTTCTTCAGAAAGTTTATGTTCTATAATAACCTTTTCTAACCCTTCTAAATTATCCTTTTTTCCTGAATTATTAGAAGGTTTCTTTCTTATATAGCAAATTTCTTCAATAACAGGTTCTTCTATATTAGAATTACTTTCTTTTTCTGCTTCATTAAAAAAAGATATCTGATTAGGATTTATTTTTTCACTAGTAGATGAGAATATCTTTTTATTTCTATTAGCTAACTGTGCTTTTAAATATGCTAACTCATTTTTTAAATTATTTATCTCATTTTCTTTTTCAGATAACTTTTTTCCATTTCATTTATTAAAGATTTTGTTTTTTCATCTAATTGATTTTCTAAAATTTCTCCGTTCATTTGTTACCTCAAAGCCTTTATTTTACTATCTCTATTATATCATAAAAACCCTCTGTTTCCAAAGGGTTTCGGGCATTTTGCAATACCTTTTAATAGTAATTTTTTTGAGTAACAGGCTTGAATTTTGAGGTATTTCTAATTTCATAACCTTTTAGTAGCCACTTAAGTTCTTCCTTATTTACCTTAAGTGCTTCTTCTAAATTCTGAGGCCATTTAAAGTGACTATGTTCTAATCTGTAATAGTAAAGCCAAAACCCTTCATCAAAATGCAATATCTTTAGCTTATTCATTTGTTTATTGCAAAACACAAACAAAACATTATCAAAGGGATCTAGCTTCATTTCATTTTGTACTATCATAACTAATCCATCAATACTTTTCCTTAAATCCGTAACGCCACAGGCTAAATAAACAGTATTGATTTTATTAATGTTAAACATTTAATATCAAATCCTTAATTATAGAATTAATAAGAGTAGTTTCACTAATGGGAATACATATTTTAGCAACTCCAATTGATATCTTTATTTCTGATAATGAATTAGAAGATACATTTTCATTAATAATTTCTTTCTTATCATTTAATTGAATAGCTTGAAATACTAGGCCTTTATATTCATTATTGCTAATTCTTTTTTTGTGATAGTAAAATTGGTTCTTATTTAGATTATTTATAGTATAATATTCCTTTATAGTTATGTCATTATTTTCTTTATAGTAAAGATTAACAGCTTCTTCCCATTCTTTATTGTTTAATTTCTTATACATAAAAAACCTCCTCTAAAATTAATGTTTACTTAATTTTACTAAGAAGATTTTATTTTATATAGACGTGAAATCTTTGACGCTTACGTTGTAAACATATAAATGGTCTTATGTCAATATCTTGGACACAAAAAGTCAAACTTTTTTATGCTGTACTTCTAGCTAATAATTCACATTGTTCTGGAGTCATGTAATTAATAGAAGAGTGCAGCCTTCTTCTGTTATACCAACCTTCAATATACTTAAATATAGCAATATTAGCTTCTTCGAAGGTTCGGTATTTATTTCTATAAATTTCTTCCTTCTTTATTGATGAATGGAAAGATTCTATACAAGCATTATCATATGGGCCTGACTTACGGACAGTTTATATACAAATATTTACTTTATTCAAATTTGATAAGAATTTAAAAAAATATAATAGAAAA
>ENA-ORKV01000405-ORKV01000405.1-human-gut-metagenome-genome-assembly--contig:-NODE-405-length-53959-cov-7.793363_pt1 | contig 53959 bp, 62 predicted proteins | sample MGYA00243058_ERZ508805 | MGnify/ENA primary metagenome ERZ508805 (study PRJEB26277, sample SAMN04329770) | human gut metagenome | biome: human-associated habitat | host: Homo sapiens | place: USA...
TTTTTCTAGCATTATCTTTACAATGTTAATACAAATATATTTAAAAGTTCTGCAAATTCTTTAGGTTTATAATTTTTGCAAAAACATAATTATCTCAATTACGTTATATTACATTTGATTATGTTTGAGTATATTTTTAATAACTATTATTCATCTCCTTATGGTTTATAAATATAAAACTTAATAAGCTTTAGCTAAAAATACTCTCTTATTTAAAACTACAGCTATATATGAGCCTAAGATACATTTTAATATATCACCAGGTATAAATGGAAATACACTTGCTGTTAATAGCTGAATTAAATTTCCTTTTATATACACTTTCATTGTTGTTAATCCACATAAATAGATTACAGGAATCCCAACTGCCATTGTAACTAAAAGATATCTTTTTATATTTACTTCCTTTCCCTTTAAAGCACTTATAACAACAGCAGCTATTAAATAACCTAAAATATATCCTCCTGTTGGCCCAAAAAGCTTTCCTAAACCACCTGTTCCCCCTGAGAATACTGGAAGTCCACAAGCACCTAAAAGTACATAAACAACCATTGTAATAAAAGCTTCCTTTGGTAGCATTATTAATCCAATTAGATTAATAACAATAGTTTGTGCTGTAATACTTGCTAAAGAAAATGGTAGTGGAATAATTATATATGATGAAATACATAATAATGCCACACATAATGCAATTTTAGTTAAATCTTTTGTTTTCATTTTTATACCCCTTTATTTAAAATTGATTTTAAAACATAATTTATTATTAACATAAGCAAAAATGTTTTTTTCAGTTTTCTCTAAAAATATTTCCTCATTAGCTAAAATAGCTTTAACAAATTTTATCTCTAATTCACTAAATTCATCTATTTCCTTTAAAATTTCATTTAACAATAACATACCTTGAACAACAGGCTTTTTTGTTAAATGTATATAATTTTTATCCCCAGTTAAATTACTAAACTCATAAATCTCTTCTTTACTTATCCCCTTCCAAAAAGAAATATTATTTTTAACAATAGCTTTTTGTAAACTTTCTTTACTACCTTTGTTAACTACTTTTTTAACTAAATAAATAGTTAACTTTTCTAAAAGTTTTTCTTTATCCCTTTTTTCTATTGAAATTATTGCTAAACTTTTATTTTCTTTTTCTATGTAAGAAAAATACTCTCCTTCTTTTTCTTTAAGATAAATTTCATATTTAATTTTTCCAATAAATGCTCCTTGAAAACTATCATTATTTAGCTTTGACAAAGATTTTCCAAACTCTATCATAATTATTTCCCCTTCAGTAAAGATTATACTGGGTAATGTTTTTATTGTCAACTAATATTAATTTTTATAGTTTACAATAAAAACATAATATTGACATTAAATCGTCACAATAAGTTTATATAATAAAATCATAAAATAAATCATTTAAATCCCCTCAAAATGATAAATAAACCATTCCCCCAAATGGTAAAAGCCAAGGTATAAAAAACCTTGGCCTTTTTATTTTATTATTACAGTTGAATTTACAACTACATTATCCCATATCCACTTTGCATTTTCCTTTGCTAACCTAATACAACCATCTGATAAAGCCATACCAAGCCTTCCATCTCTTATAGAACCATTAAGATTATAAATTATACTATGGAAAATAGAATTCTTTCTAAATAACCTTGATAAAAACTTCATATACTTTTCCTTATTATTAATACATATAATATATTTATTATAACAATTGTCTATTTTATTCTAGCATTAGATATAGTTTATGTTTTTTAATCAAATAAGTTCAATATTTATTTTATCTTTCAAAATACAATACAATACTTCACCTATAAATAACCTTACTAAATTCTCAGCTTACTAAACAAATCAAGCTTAACCATTATATACATTTTCTGATTAAATTATTCTCTTTGACATATTACTGTCACAGACCTTTAATATAATAAAAACATAAAGTTAATAATTTTTTTCATATTAAATCCCTATTTTAATAGTTATCTCCCCCAAGATAACATAAAACCTAAGGTTTTCCCCAATTCCTTAGGTTTATTTTTTCTTATAAGTTAAAGAATTTTATTTAATTTCTAATTTATTCCAATAATATTATATTCAATCTTCTATTTTTATTCCATAATCTTCAGGATTAAAATTCATTGGTTTACTTAAAGCTACAATTCTATATTCATCATTTTTATAAATACAATAATCTGGTACTTGAGCTGTCATAATTTTCGCATTATTTTTTCCAATTTTATACATTTTTGATTTCTTATTTAAATCATAACACTTTGCACTTTTTAAGTCAATCTTAAATGACTACGTTTACTTAATATAAAAGAAACTGTTGTTTCTCTTAAAAAAAGTTTCATAAACATATTTTTCCTTATATTTATCAATCTAAATCCTTCTATTTTAATTTCCTTATTTTTATCAATAAAAAAGCATTGCATTTAGATAATTAGTATAATTAGTATAATTAGTATAATTTTTATACCTTTATCTAAAACAATGCTTTTTACTTAACTTTATTTTTTATTTAAAAAATATTAAATAATATTTCCATATAATTTCTTCTACCATACAATATTCTATATATAGAAATAAACTCCTCTTCTACTTTATAAAATATGATATATTTTTCAGCAATAATAAATCTATATTCTTTATTTGCATCTATAACTGATGATAGCTTTTTTCCCATAAGAGGAAATTCTACTAATCTTTCATATGATTCTATTATTTGTTTTATGGTCCTTAATGCAGCTTCTTCACTTAAAAGTTCTTCAGAAATATAACTTTTTATTTCCTTTAAATCTTTTAAAGCAATTGGTGTCATTCTTACTTTTTTCATTTATTTATTCTACTCCTAAAACATTACGTACTTCTTCTGATGATATCCACATTTCTTCATCTTTAATAGAATCCTCAGCTTCTGAAAGCTTTGATAATAACTTTATAGTTGCCTTTGTTTTTTCATACTCTTCAATATCAATTAAGACATATCTTCCTCTTCCATTTTTAGTTAAAAATACTGGCTCTCCAACTGCAATATCTCTTAATACTTCATTGTAATTTCTTAAATCTGATACTGGTTTAATATTAGGCATACTTATCACTTCCTTAATTTAATATATTACTATTATATCATATTTTTCTTAAAATTAAACGTAAAATATTTCTTAATATAAGAATATTTTCTTGTATAATTATTTGTAAAAATTAGTTATTCAACAACCTAATATTTTTTTCAGTTTAACCATACATTCTTTCTTAAAAATGTTATTCCATATTTAAGAATATCCTTATATCCATCTTGAACAAGTTCCATATCATATTTGTTTTCTTCTATCTGCTCTAAGGCTTCGTTACATTTCTTTTCAAGTTCATTCACATCTTTTGCAACTTTTATTTCTGTAATTACAGCCTTTTTTCCTCTATTTGGATATCGAATTATTATATCTCCTCGTCCAATACCACTTTCTCTGTTAGATTTCACTTTGTAATTATGAAGTGTTGAAAGAATCCCTGATAAATATAATTTCCTACAGAAAAATAAAAAGAGTAACTAAATAGTCACTCTTTTTTTTAAAGTTATTAACGGATTGTCGACAGGTTTTTTCACTGTTGATAATCCGTTGACAAATTCATATTTTTTGATATATTTTAGTAATTAATCAATCTTGATTTTATTTATTTAAAATCCTTGAAAGCATTGATATTACTACTTATTCATCCCTTCTTCAACAGCAACTGCTACTGCAACTGTAGCTCCTACCATTGGGTTGTTACCCATTCCGATAAGACCCATCATTTCAACGTGAGCTGGAACTGATGATGAACCTGCAAATTGTGCATCTGAGTGCATTCTTCCCATTGTATCTGTCATACCATAAGAAGCTGGGCCTGCAGCCATGTTATCTGGGTGAAGAGTTCTTCCTGTTCCACCACCTGATGCAACTGAGAAGTATTTCTTACCTTGTTCTATACATTCTTTCTTGTATGTTCCTGCAACTGGATGTTGGAATCTTGTTGGGTTAGTTGAGTTACCAGTGATTGATACGTCAACACCTTCCATATGCATTATAGCAACACCTTCTCTAACATCGTTAGCACCATAACATCTAACCTTAGCTCTGTCTCCATTAGAGTAAGCTTTTTCTGAAACTATAGTAACTTTTCCAGTGTAGAAATCAAAATCAGTTTGAACGTATGTGAATCCATTGATTCTTGAGATAACCTTAGCAGCATCTTTTCCAAGACCGTTTAAGATAACTCTTAATGGTTCTTTTCTTACTTTGTTAGCTTTTTCAGCTATCTTTATAGCACCTTCAGCAGCAGCGAATGATTCGTGTCCTGCTAAGAATGCGAAACACTTAGTTTCTTCTCTTAAAAGCATAGCTCCTAAGTTACCATGTCCTAATCCAACTTTTCTGTCATCTGCAACAGAACCAGGAATACAGAAAGCTTGTAATCCTTCTCCGATAGCTTCAGCAGCGTCAGCAGCCTTAGTACATCCCTTCTTTATTGCTATTGCAGCACCTAATGTGTAAGCCCATCCAGCATTTTCAAATGCGATTGGTTGAGTTTCCTTAACTATTGTATATGGATCTATTCCTATAGAAGCGCAAACTTCTTTAGCATCTTCTAATGTTTTCATTCCGTACTTTTCTAATACTGGAGTGATTTGTCCTATTCTTCTTTCATAACTTTCAAATAATGCCATGATTTAAATTCCTCCTTACCTTACTAATTATTCATTTCTTGGGTTTATGAATTTTACTGCATCGTCAACTCTTCCGTATTGACCCTTAGCTTTTTCTAATGCTTCGTTAGCATCCATTCCTTTTCCGATCATTTCCATCATCTTTCCAAGGTGAACGAACTTGTATCCGATTATTTCATCGTCAGCATCTACTGCAACATCAGTTACATATCCTTCTGCCATTTCTAAGTATCTTGGTCCCTTAGCTAAAGTTCCGTACATAGTACCAACTTGGCTTCTTAGACCCTTTCCTAAGTCTTCAAGACCTGCTCCTATTGGTAATCCACCTTCTGAGAAAGCAGTTTGAGTTCTTCCGTATACTATTTGTAAGAATAATTCTCTCATAGCTGTGTTTATAGCATCACAAACTAAGTCTGTGTTTAATGCTTCTAATATTGTCTTTCCTGGTAATATTTCTGATGCCATAGCTGCTGAGTGAGTCATTCCAGAACATCCAATTGTTTCAACTAGAGCTTCTTGAATAATACCATCCTTAACATTTAGAGTTAATTTACATCCTCCTTGTTGAGGTGCACACCAACCAATACCATGAGTTAAACCAGAAATATCCTTTATTTCTTTAGCTTGTACCCATTTTCCTTCTTCTGGAATAGGTGCTGGTCCATGATTTACGCCCTTAGCAACTACGCACATTTCTTCAACTTCTTTTGAATACATCATATACTTTTTTCTCCTCCCTAATTATTAAATTACATCAGCTGAAATTAAAATATTAATACTAGGTCAAAATTTGTCCCACTTGGGATAACTTTATCCTAACATCTATTTTATCAAATGAATTTAATTCTAACAACAAATTTATACAAAAAACTTATCAATTTTCTTAAAAAAAATTATTTCTTGCTTTTTAAGGTTAAATATGATACCATTTTAATTGCATTTAAAACATATAAAATGCCGGTGTGGCGGAATGGCAGACGCAGTGGACTCAAAATCCACCGGTGGAAACACCGTGCCGGTTCGACCCCGGCTACCGGCACCACAGAATTTAAAGAATGGCTATATCACTAAGTTTTATTGGCTTTTTGATATAGTCATTTTTCTTGTTTCCCACTATTTTTCCCACTACCAGAACCCGTTTTTATTTTTTATTTAGAATTCTGTAATTAATTTTTGGGATAAGCGACTTTTTAAGTATTGGGTAAAACTTTTTAAGTACCCCCTACCCCTGCAAGGTGAATAATAAAACCTCTTCATCAGTACCAGCACACATTTATATATAAAATATTCCCACATCAGCATTTATTATTATATATAATGCTTGTATATATTTTTATAAAAGCTATCCACATATCCATCATCAATGAATTTTTTAAAATTAATTCTCGCCCATTTGCTGGACCTTATCTTTCTAAAGCCTTTCTGTTTTATTTGCCTTGTTGCTTCTATGCTTATATTAAGTATATCTCCTATTTCCTTTAATGTCATAGGCTCTATATTATTCCAGCCATAATTAAATTTTATAACTTCTCTTTCTTTTAATGTTAAAGTTTCATTCATTACCTGGTCCAGTTCCTGGTGTAGTTGTTTATTATATATTTTTTCTTCTATATTCTCATATGAATAATCTACTCCCTCTATATAATCTATAAGCTCCATCTCTCCCTCTTCATCAGTAGGAGTATTTAAGCTAATACAACCATTATTAAGTTTAGTATTTTCTAAATCTTTGTTAGAGGCTCCACAAACAAATCTATATATCCTTTGATATATCCAATTTATAGCATAAGTAATAAAAGCTGCTTTCTTGTCATTATTAATATCATATTTTTCTACTGCAATAATTAACCCTGTAAAGCCTTCTTGTTCCAGGTCCTCTCTTTCAATAGTATTGTTATAATCTATGTTAAATTTATTTACTATTTTAAATACAATACCTTTGTTATTCTCTATAAGTTCATCTAAGGCTTGTTTATTGCCTTGCTGATATGAATATACTAATTCCTCATTAGTCACTTGTATAAGCCTCCTTTACTAAAATACTTAATAAATATAAAAAGCTATGAGAAGAGGTATAAGCCTAATATACTTATACTTAAAACTTCCCATAGCTCTAAAGCTTTCTATAATAAATTTATAGGGTACTTACTTAACTAATTTTAAATTTGCTATTTCATAACAATTAACCCTTGTTACATTCTCCAGCTTATCAACTTTATTTTTAATCTCTGTAATATCCTCTTTGGCTTCTGCAACTGCATTATATAAAGTATCTACTTTATCATTTATTTCCTTAACCTCTGTTTCAACTGTATCAAGTCTATTTTCTATTTTGTCAAGTCTGACATCAATCTTATCAAGTCTTGCATTTGTTTCTTCTTGACCTTTAACCAACTTTTGCAATAGCTCCATTATTTCCTTATCCATACTTGCCACGCTCCTATATATTAATTGATTATATTATATCAAATATTTAAAGAAAAATATATTATTCTGCTTCCCCTTTAAAGAGGTAAGCTGCTTTTATTATTCATCTTCCAAAGGCTCCATATTATTATATATATCCATTGGATTCAATTCTAATACTTCCTCAAGCCTCTTCAAAGTCTCCAGCTTTATATTTCTAAAATATCCTTTATCATATTTATTCATTGTATTCTTACTAAGCTTAACTAATGGTGCTAATTGCTCTATTGTATAGCCTTTTCTTATTCTAGCAACTTTTAAAACTGTTTTGTCTCTCATATTATCAACTCCAATATAAATTAATTCTTAATGATATTATATCACATTTTAATACTATTATCATTTTTAATTAATATTTTATAATTTATAATTCGTTTTTTATTATTTATTATTAAGATTTATTCGCTAAACACATATTTAGCGAAATTGTTCTTTTTCAAAAAGCGAATGAAAATAATGTGATAGCCACGCCATTTATAAGGCTTTTTTTATTACAAATTCGCTTTTAAAAAATACAAAAAACGAATGAAATTTTAATATTAAAATGAAATACTTTTTAATCAAAAACGAATAGGAAATATATTTAATTCTGATATAAAAATAATTTTAAATAGCCTTTTTATACTTATAATTCAACTTTATTATTTTATTTGAAATTTATTTTTTTCTAAATTGGATAAAAAACTTATCAGAATCCATTTTTGGATTTTGACTTATAATTTAGTAAAGAAATTTGAAGTCCCCAAATCTGGGTTGTTGCTTATTTAGTAAAGAAATTTGAAGGCTCAATTTTGAGCTGTCAGAAATTACTGATAAACCATAAATAGGTAGAATAAATATTTTTTCAAACAAAAGGAATCCTCAAAATTTAGCAGTCCAAAGTATTAATATTAAAAAAGGTTTTAATGCTCCATAAGTAAGTATATCTAATACTAAAATGAGATGACGCCATTTTCGGCGTTATCTCTTCGGCTTAATGCTCCATAAGTATGAAAAAAGTTTGTATTTAGTTTAGTACAGCCGAATTTTTGGCTCTATTTTTTTCAAGTTCTCAACCTTAACATTCTCAACTTATTATTCTATATACTGTGAAATTGTAGGTTTTTGTAGGTTATTTAACCTTAGCATTTCTTAGCCTCTTCATTCGGATTACGTTCACTAAAGCACTCGTTAAAATATTCTTTACACGTATTTTTATACGTGCTATAATATAATTGAAGGAGGGATTTTATGAAGGCTTATTCTTCAAGGGAAATTATAAAAATACTTGAAGCTGATGGCTGGTATGAAGTTAATTGTGTTGGTGACCATCATCAGTATAAGCACCCTACTAAAAAAGGCAGGGTAACAGTTCCACATCCTAATAAGGATTTACCAAAAAGAACTGTTAAAAGTATTTTTACACAAGCTGGGATTAAAATTAATTAATCCCCTTCCCTCTCCTTCATATAATATAAATTAGTAAAGCGAGGTAATTTATTATGAAAAAAGATGATATTTATATTTATCCTAGTATCTTTTCTTTTGATGAAGATGGAATTTCTGTTGAATTTCCCGACCTTGAAGGTTGTTTTACTTGTGGAGATACTACCAAAGAAGCAATAAAAAATGCTAAGGAAGCCATGGGATTACATCTTTTTGGTATGGAAGAGGATAATGAAACTATCCCAGAACCTACTGATATTAAAAATATAAAACTAGAAAATAATCAATCCATTGTTTTAATTGAAGTATATATGCCTATTGTTAGAGAGGCTATTAATAATCAATCCGTAAAAAAGACTTTAACCATTCCTCGTTGGTTAAATAATTTAGCTGAAAGAAATAATATTAACTTTTCTCAATTACTTCAAAGTGCTTTAAAAGATATTCTAAATGTTCCAAAAACTCAAAGATAAATTCGCATAAAGTTGCGAAAAAATAAGGAAGAGGCTTTTTATTTCCTCTTCCTTTGCTATTTGCTCTATCAGTTCCAGGTGCTATTTATTTTCTTTGAAATATTCAAAACTCTTTCTCTTTTCCTGGAGTAACTTATTAACAATAGCTTTAATTTTTCTATAAGTTAGATAATATAAGATTACTTGTAATGTTGCTACTATACATAATATTGTTAAGGTATCCATTTAAACTCCTCTTTTCCCTTCTCTAAGGCTTTTAATTTATCATTGATATATTTATCCTTATTGGTGTATCCCTCGCACTCCATGACCTTATATAGCCTTTTAATGTCATCTGAATTTAATTCTATCTCTAGGTATTCACTCTTTAGGTTGTAAGTCTTTCTTTCCTTTTGAAGTTTCTTTATAGTGTAATCTGTGTAAAAGTCTAGGGCTATCATAGGAATTAGTAAAAATATTATATATAATATCCATAAGGCTACTATTAGCCACTTCATAAACTCTATTTCCTTCATGCTTACCATTCCCTTTCTAATCTTTCATAGGGTTCATAAATACACTTTGTTCTAATGTACTGACTTATATTCATACCTAACTTTGAAGCATTTGCCATCAATTTGTCTTTTTCTCTTTTGGATAAATGGACTTTAATAGTTTCACTTTTATAGTCTTCATCTGATGCTCTTCTTAATTGCATACTCTTTCACTCCTTCCATGTAATGCTCCTATATTTACTCTAAGCAATGCTCCATGCTCTACTCCACCTATTTTTTAGGTTATTTTATTATTAATAGTGGTATGTTGTACCCCTCTTATACCCCTATTCAGTGGATAAAATAGTAACTAATATTGTCTTATGCTATCAATTGCTATCATTCTTTTTCACTTAAAATAATTTAGTCCATTATGGACTAATGGCTTTAAGTAGTAATTATACTTTCATTCTTTTTCATTCTCAAAAAGTTGCGAATGAATATTTAACTCCTATAGGTATAGCCAAAACTTTCAAATTCCCAAGCGCTTGGGAATTTAGGGCAAATGTATTTAGTCCCTATAGGTATATCCAACACTGTCGGGGAAGAATTTTCTCAAACATACGGATCTTAATATTTAATCCCTATAGGTATATCCAAAACTCATTATCTAACTTGAAGAGGCATAAAGCCCCTCCAGGTAACACTACTTATTTTCTTACAAGTTCAACACTATACTTTGATGTACAATTTAATTCATATTTCTTATCTTGATTTAATATTATTCTTGCTATTTCTGTACTTTCATCATTAATATCTTTATAGAAAACTAATACATCATTGCATGGCTTACTTATTCCATCATATTGAATAATCATTCCTTTATATTCAAGTTCTGCAACTTCTTCATCAATATAAGCTTGTTCCATAACCTCACTTAATTCAGAATAGATATTATTTATTTGTTCCTCTTCTGCTCCTACTGTTTCCTCTTCAATGTTAATTCCTAGTTCTGAAAGTTCTTGACTTGCATTAGCCCAGGCATTTTTTATAAAGTCTATTGTATCCTCTTGAGTTGCTTCTCTGGTGTAGCTACCTTCACTATTCTTTACTGTTACCTTGTCAAATTTTGCATTTACTACATCATCAAATCCTTTTAATACTTTAGTAATTTCCTCTTGAATTCCTTTGATTAATAGTTCTGTATTTTCATTCATTACAAACATCATATTATTTCATGCTCCTTTATTTATATTTATTTTGAAGAGGGAACAAGTCCCCCAAACATTAACTATTTAATTTCTAAATCTACATAAACTCTTTTATTTTCATTATTCCTATTCTTGTAAGGCTTACTTATATTTAATACCTTGCTACCTTTGGATAAGATATTTACAAGCTTGTCCTTCTCCTCTTCTAATGAGTAACTTATTCTTACTTTAACCATTGCTCTATTGCTCCTTTTTGTACTTTTCTTTTAGTTCTTCATTATCCCATGTAATGTTATCTGAATTAGTAACCCATTTGTAAAGCTCTATAAACTTTTCTTCATCAGATAATTTGTTATTTATTAATAATACATCTTCATTTTCATAGTGCATTAATTCTGCATTTCTGCCCTTTTGCATTGAAGCATATCCAACTTTTACTGATATACCATTGATATTTATTTGACTTGGAAGTCCCTTTCCTTTATTTCTTATTTTCCTTATTGCTGACATTCTACCTAGTTCAAACATTACTAACATTTGACTTGCATTTTTAAAATCATCATCTGAACCCTTAATACAAGATAATATTACATACCTCATGTCATAAGCTTTTCTTAAATCCCCAAAACTTATATTATTTATTACTGCTTTTATATCATTAATACTAAAATTCTCTTTACTAAAATTCATTTTCTACTCCTTTTTTATTGCATTTTATAGCCCCTAAAGGATATACTTATATTGTTTTTTGTGGGTATATCCTTTTGGATAACTCTTAGTGAATATGGATATTGACCTTATCTATATTCACTTATTTTTTTTATCTTTAATGTTAGCATTTGCTAGCAATCTATAATTCTTAAATTTGATAGTTTTACTAGTCCCACGCTTCCATCTTCTAACTCAACTATTGCCATAACTCTAAATACATGTCCTGTATTATCTGTAACCCATTGATGAAAATATCCGTTTAATGTTGTTCCATTTTCCAAATTAATTATTACTTTTCTTAAATCTTCTCTTTTCATTATTCAATCAATCCTTTCCTTTTAAGCTTTTCTAATCTTCTTCTTTTACTTCTATTCATTGTTTTTGGTGCTCCATCAGCTTTTTTATTATTTAATTCTGATACAAGGCATATTTCATTAGTTACATTAAAAGCTTTTAGAAAATGTCTTTGTTTATAATTCCTTTGCATAATACCTCACCCCCTTTCAAAACTTAGATAATACTTTTCTTAATCTTTCAGCTTCTCCTTTTGGTAGCTCCCAGCTAAGAAAATCAACTGAAAAACAATGAAGTATTGCTCTAATAACTTCAACTCTTTTTTCAATAGGAAAATTTTCAACTACATAATACATTATTGCTGTTCCAATGTCTGTTGGTTGCTCTCCGTTTAATTTTTCACTTAATGGTTCATAATCAAATCCTTTTATACTACTCATAATACCTAACCCCCTTTCAATGTAATTTAATGTAAATAATTTACTATTTTTTAATAAAGGTAACACAATTTATTGTCTAGGTAACACATTTAAAAACCCATCTAAATGGCTTTTACTCTAACTTTATTAAACTTTTTTTCAAGGTAACACCAAAATTCAAATACATGGTCTATCTTTTTATATAATCAATAATAAATACTTTCATATGTAAGATATATATTTATTTAGTGTTACTGTGTTACCTTATAATATTTATATTATTAAAACTTAGATATAAAGCCATTTTTTATGGTAACACATTAGGTAACATGTTTAATTTTTAGGTGTTACCTGTGTTACTATTTTATTATCAAAAATACCTTGAATTACTTTCGCCTCTTCTTCACTTACTGGCGTAAGTTCTGGTTCTACTATTGAATTAACTTCAAGTGTTCTTAATTTTTCTTTACTGTATATGTCAAATCTAACTGGTTTATATTTAGATGGGGCATCATCTTTTGCCTTTATCTTTATTAGCTTTCCCTCTCTTCCAAAACCTAAAATATAACCTGCTTTCTTTGCTTGTTTTTTAAAATCTTTATCAGAAATTACTGTGATGTCATTATTATTAGTATTTTTTACATACAATCTTATTTCATCTAACATTAAATTAGTTTTAATGTATATTTCTGTCTCATCTTTCTTATCTTGAATTACTCTATCTGGATTAGTTACTTTATTATCGTCTAAAAGCTCATCAAACTTCTTTATAAGATTTTCTACTACACTTGAAACTGTTTCTCTATCTTCTAATACTTCGGTTTTTAAATTCTCCACTATTGGCTCTATAAAGTTATCTATTATTGGTAAATCATACTTAACAAGAACTCTATTAAATATCTCCATACCAACACAAATATTTAAAGCTGTGTTTGATACTCTTGAGTCAATAGTATTTATTGTAATTCCCTTTCTAATAGCCTTATAATCCTCTATGTTAAGGCTTAAAACTTCTTTAATTAATTCTTTACCTAGCTTATTTAAAGCCTCTTCATGCTCTATTAAATACTCCATAGCTTTAGTATTTTCTGTTGTTCTTTCATCTTTAGAAAGATATACTATACAGTTCCTTTCAAATTGTGCAGCTTCTCCATAAGCAAAGCTTTCTTCTCCTGCCATGATAATTGGTCTACCCATATGATAATTTTTTACAGTCATATTTTTTTGTCCTCTTGGTACTGCTTCCCTATCATAAGTAAATCTAAATAAATTACTAAGTTCATTAATTCTATATTTGCTCATCATTGAGGGTTTGTATTCATCATATAAAATTGTATAGTTCCCATTAGATAAGTCTTTTATCATAGCAAACTTTGTTGTCTCTCCTATAGGCTTTATAAATTTTATTGGATAATTGAGAAGAGGTGCGACAACTTTTTTTAATATTGTTGTCTTTCCTCCACCTGCTCCACCAGCTATTAATAAATTGTGTAAGCTTATTCCTAGCTTTTCAGTCTGGGCTACTGCTAAATTGTTAACTAAGGTACCTATAATAGAATATGCACGTGCTGGAGTAGTAAATTTAAATAGATATTTCATAAGCTCCTGGAGTTCATCTTTGTTTATTTCACCTGCTGGAAGGTTTATTTTAAGATTATCTTCATTACTTTTAATGGTTTTATCTATACCATCATTGGTTATTGCTCCATCTGAAATTATGAAATTTAACTTATCATCTTTATATAAAAATTTATTTCCATTGATAAGCTTATACCTTGAATTAATAAAATATTTTGCTATCCATTCCTTTAGAGTTATTAAATCATTTATTTTCCCTTTAAATGCTAAGTCCATTGAACCTAATCTATTTCTAAAGGCTTTTATATCATCAAAGTCTGTTGCTAATGCTTTAATAATTAATATATTTCCATTGTTAGCCCTTATTGTAAGCTCTACGCCTTCTATATTTTCATCAATATTAACTGTTGATATAGCCTTTAGTATTTGAAAGTTAGTTATATAAATTTTGTCATAATCCCCTTCATTCATCTTACTAGGCACTTGCTTATAAATCCCTAAAGAGTTTTGTTGCAAATCATAATGACTTTTTAAATTTAAGCTTTTATTGAATGCTCTGTATAATTCTTCTTTACTGCGACCTGCTTCTATCCAGTCTGTAATGTCTTTATTGTTCCCTAAATCTTCAAGTCCTGGCAAAGTAACAACTCTTAACTCCTCTACCACATTAATAATATTTTTCTTAATGGTATCTATATATTTAAGTCCTGCCTCTCCAGTATCTCCAATAATATAAACCTTAGCCCCATTTAAAAATGAAAAGTCTTTTACATCTTTAACACTTGTTGCAACATAATTTTTATTAGGCAAAACATGATTTAATGTATTAGTATCTTTCTCTCCTTCTGTTATAACTATTGCTTTATTTTGCTCTATTCCTTTAAGTAAGTTATAATAGTTATAAGGGAGTGCTTGAATATTTGAACCATTATAGCTCATACCCTGCTTAACTAATTTTTTACCATTATATTCATAAATATGGAGAAACCTATATGTATTCTTGCTAGTTGTTTTAAACTTAGCTTTATAATATATAGGCTTGTTCTCCTCATTTACATAAGTGAATATACCTAATAATTCTTTTAAGCTGCTATCTTTAAAAATAAGATTTTCACAATAAGGTATTAATAGAAATTCCATTAATGCATCTTGTTCTTTCTGTTCTGGTGAATTAACTTCTAGGCCCAAGTATCTTTTAGCCTCTATAAATGACATATTTTTATAAGCTCTAATAAATTGTATTGCGTCCCCAGATGCTCCACACCCAAAACACTTATATGTTTCTCTATTAGTATTACTGTTAAAATGAACACTAAGAGAAGGTGTTTTCTCTGCATGGAATGGACAACTTATTTTTTTATCTTTACCAAAAGTAAAGCCTGTTTCTTCTTCTATTAAATCTTTTAAATTAATATCTTGTATTTCCATAATTGCTCCTTTTCTTTAATCTGTTTTATAAGGCTTAATCATGTTGCTTCATTCCTCCAATATTTCTTATCTTATATTTCCTCTTCCATAACTTCATCTATTGCCTTATCCATAGCCTTGTATAGTTTTTCCTGCTTGTCCTCTTCCTCTGTTCTTCCTATATAGCCTATGTGGTCTCCATAATCATTTTTTAAAGAGTAGCACCATTTGAATTTAGCAATTATATTCCCTGGTCTTCTAACTTTCTGCATATGCTCCATAAATACATCAACATAACCACCATTGTTAGCAAAATTTAATTCTATAAAATCCTCTTTATCAATTACTTCTGTAACTGGTAACTTTACAAGTAATCCAAATTTATAATAATAAAATGTTCCTGTTTCTAATTGCTTACATAGTTCTGTTCTATCCATAGCAAAATCACTCCTTATAAAACTTGTCCTATATTATCCTCTATCCATTCATCAAGCTTTGATAATATTATTCTTATGTTTCTACCAAATTTAATAATAGGAAATCCGGATATGTGTGTTAATCTTCTAGCTTTTGCCTCTGAAATATCTAAAATTTCTGCAAGTTCTTTTACAGTACAAGTTTTCTTTTTAATCTTCTCCCTATACTCTTGAATTGTTATAGGTTGATTATTTAATTCTTCCATTTGTTCCACCACCTTATTTATTAATTAATTATATGTTGTCTGCCTTATCAGCTATTAGAATTTAGATATGCTTAATTTAGAATTGCAATTAGTAATAATTTAGACTTTTATTGAATTGTTGATTTTTAAAACACTAAAACTATTAAAAAAATCAGTTTTTTATTAAAAATTTTTAGTTTTGTTTGTTTTCCTCTTCATCTGAAAAAAATTCAGTTATTGGAATATTTAAAGCTTTAGCAAGTTTTAAAATTTGTCCTAATCTTAAATTTAGAATATCTTGCTTTCCATTCTCAAGGTTACTAATTGTTAATCTGCAAACTCCTGAACGTTCTGCCAAATCTCCTTGTGTCCATTTTCTTTTAGCTCTTTCAACTACTAAATCAACCTTCAAATTCATATATACTCACCTCCTTAACTAACATATTGTTAGTTATTGATTAAAGATTAACATAACAATTTGTTTGTGTCAATATAATGTGTAAAAAAAATATATACATTTTGTTAGTGCTATAGTAAAATATACTTAGGAGGTGATATTTTGTTTTTTAATAAAAGATTAAAAGAATTTGAAGAACGCCAAAAAAAAATTGAAGAAGCAAATAAAGGATTAACACTAGGAGACAACATAAAAAAATATAGAAAAATTAACAACTTAACTCAAAAGCAACTTGCAGAAAAAATTGGAGTTACAGTTGTAACTATACAAAACTATGAAAACACTAGAAGAGAACCAAATAGCGAAACTTTAAAAAAAATTGCTGAAGCTCTTGGAGTTTCTGTTGCCACACTTTGGCAAGATGTCACCCCATCTCCTCAGCAAATAGTCCACGTTCCTACAACGGGAGACCATTTAAGTAAACAAATTGTTAATATTTTAGAAGATGCTGAAATATTAACAAAAGAAGAAGCTAAAGCTCTTTATTCATTGCCACCAGTTGATAGAGAAAGGGCTCTATTTTCTTTAGTACAACATGAAAAAGATACTATCCCATTTTCTAGTTTAGCCTTTTACAAAACACATGTTAATGATTATTGGTTAGATGTTGTTACTTGGTATCCATTAGATGAAAAGTTTAATTATAAATTAAATGAATTAAAAGAGAATGAAAAAAAAGAATTAGCCAAAGCTCTTGAATTTTCCTTTGATTTAAAATTAAAAGAGATTATAGAAAGAGGTAAAAAATAATAACTGTCCCAACGTTGGGACACTATTCAAAATAGACAACGTTGTCCAATTTGGACAACATACAATTTAAAGAGTATATTAATACTTTTTCTCAAATTCCAATACGTATTGGAATTTCAATAAACATTTCTGTCCAGTGTGGTCAGATAAAGCATTTTGTACACAATGTACAATTTAAATAGTTACTTATATTAATACTTTTTTCCAAATTCCAATCTGGGTTGGAATTTATATTATTAAAAAAAGTAAGGTTTTGTAAGGTTCTTAAATAAATCCTCTTCATGTAACCTTATAGTAATCTTATGGTTATTCAATAACTAATGCTCCAATAGAAGTAAATAATTAAAACTACCAAAACAGTATTTTAGAAGTATGAAATTCGTTGGTCTGACTAAAAGGAATAAATAACCTAAGGTAGCAAAACACTACTTTAGCAATGCTCTAGGCACATGGTTGTGCAATTCCCTTTTAAAAGTGAGTAACAAAATGTGACCCCCTTCAATATCAATTGCCATTAAATGCAACTATACACCCCATACAAGGGTTTTTATAATGAACCTATGTTTTATACATTCAAAGATAAAGTAAAAGTAAATATTTATAATGATTTAGAAATAGATTTTAGTACATTTGATTTATAGAAAGGAGTTGTTTGTATGCCTAAGAGGTCTAATGGTGAAGGCTCTGCCGGTTGGATAGAAAAAAATGGTAAAAAATATTGGAGAATATCAATAACTTTAGGCTTTGACCCAGTAACTGGAAGACAAAAAAGAAAAGACTTTTACGGAAAAACTCAAAGAGAAGCTAAAGAAAAACTAAAAGAATTTCAAGGTAAATACACAAACGATAGTGATACCTCTACACTAGGCAATTTCATGTATAACTGGCTATGGAATGTTAAAAGACCTGCTTTAAAGCCTTCAACCTTTGAAAGATGGGAAGGTATATACAGACTTTATATAAAACCTAATAAAGGATTGAATAATAAAAAAATAGCTGATTTAGATACTATGTTTTTACAAAAAGTAACTAATCAGCTTTTAGAAACTCATACACTAAATCAAGTCAAGAATATGAATAAATGTATCAGTATGTGTTTAGAGTATGCCATAACAATCAATAAAATTAACTCTAACCCTACAAAAGGTGTTGTATATCCTAAAGATAATACAGTCAATGAAGATAAAGATAATTATATAACTGAAACTGAACAAAAAACCCTTATAACGGCTCTTAAAGGTGATGAAATGGAAGGCATTATATTGTTAGGCTTAATGTGTGGCTTACGTCTTGGAGAGGCTATGGCACTTCAAACTAAGGATATAAATTTCAAAACTAATACAATAACTATAAATAAATCAGTAAAATACATATGGACTGGAGAATATACAAAAGAAGGTAAAAAGGTATATGAAAATAGGCTGACAATTCCTAAGACCAAATCAAGTATAAGAGAAGTTCCTCTTCCTGCTCTATTAGTTCCAATTATTAAAGCTGAAATTAAAAAGAATAAAGAAAATAAATTAAAGTATGGTGAATTATACTTTGATAATAATTTAATATTCTGTAGAGAGAGTGGAGATTATATAGATAATAAAAAACCCAATAGACACCTAAAGCTTATTCTTAAAAAGGCTAATATAGAAACTGATATACATTATCATAGCCTAAGGCATATATTTATTACAAATTGCCTAAGTAAAGATATTAACCCAAAAGTTATAATGGACTGGGTAGGTCATAAGGATATTAAAATGACAATGCTTGTATATGCTGAAATAAATAAAGATAAAAACAAGAAAGAGTATGAGAAAATCAACAATATGTTTGATTAAATTTCCCACTATTTTTCCCACTATTTTTCCCACTACTACACTTAATTTTTATATATCTTCAATTGATATTAAAAGTCTAAAAAGCCACTAAATACAAGGCTTTTGACAACTAATGAATATATAGTAAAAAGGTGTCTTACGAACCCGGCTACCGGCACCACAGAATTTAAAGAAAAGCTATATCTCTAAGTTTAAGTAACTTTTTGATATAGCTTTTTTCTTTGTTAGTTTTATAAATAGAACAAAAAAGAGGCTTAAGTTATGCCTCTTTTTTGTATTTACTATTAATTTTTATTCCTTTTCTGGTTCTTTTTCATAAACATAATTTCCTGATTTGCTAAGTTTACTCTTTCCATTTGCACCTATTTGCATAATATAAATATCATCTTCATTATCTAACTTTTCATTTTCAACTTCTAAAAGTTCTTTATTAATGAAAGTAGTTTTTAACTTTTTATCATTTACATAGACAACACTATATTCAGTAAAGTTTTCTCCAGCAACATATATATTACCATTTGCAGTGTATACTCTATCTATTTTTACATCTTCTACATCATATCTCATATTTGTTGGCTTAAATGGATTAGTTCTTCCATATATATATTGTTTTCCATAAAGCATATCATATTGTAATAGTCTTAATCCTTGTTGATAATCAGGTTCATTTTGTAATTGTTGATGATATTTTATTAAAGTTCCATTATGAATATCTAATCTATTTGCAATTTCTGCTGATAATTGATATGCAAATAAATCTTTATCTTGCTTTTCTAATCCAAAGTTATTCCACATAATATATTGTGTTTGATACATATTACCATTTGTTAACATATCATCCGAAATTTGTTTTCCACCTATATGTAATGTTGGTAAATGGTCTCCATACATTACTAATACAACTTTTTCATCATACTTTTCTAATGTTTCTGTAAGGTCTTTCACAAACTTATCCATTTCATGGATTTGATTAACATAATATTCAAAGGCATTTCTTTCACCTTCATCTTCAATACCATCAATTGTTATTGTTTGATTTTCATCCACAACTTCCTTTGGGTATTCGCCATGACCTTGTACTGATATAGTATATATATAGTCTGGATTATCATTATATTTTAAACATTTCATTATTTCTTCTGTTAGGTACTTGTCCTTAGCCCATTCTATAGGATTTAAATCATATGCATTCATAAATTCTAGTGAAGTAAATGTATCAAAGCCTAAATTAGGAAATACAACATTTCTGCTGTAGAAAGTTGATCTATTATTGTGAATTGCATGAGTACTGTAACCTAAATCTTTTAAAGTGTAGTTTATATTTTCACAAGTTTTCTTTTTAAGTATTGTCTTATATGGATACTCTCCAGTTCCAAAATAATCTAAAGACATTCCTGTCATAATTTCAAATTCAGTATTTGCAGTACCTGCTCCATACCCTGGAACAGTTAAATATCCTGATGAATATTTATCTCTAAGTTCAGTAAATGTAGGAATTGGATTTTCTGATAATTTTATTCCTTTTACATGGCTAGGGTCAAAGAAAGATTCTAATTGAAGCATTATTATATTTACTTTTTCATTTTTACTTTCTTCATCTTTCACTTTTTCTTTTATTTCATTAATACGATTTTCAGAATAATCCTTTGGTCTAGAAACTCCAGTATTTATAGCAGTACTGCAAAAACTGTAAGGGAAGCCATATTCTAAATAAGCATTTGCTATATTTCCAAAGTAAATAGATAAAAATCCTTGTTTTATTAACACAACAGTTGTCATTAAAAAGAAGGCTGTATATGCTACTATGCAAGCTAAATTTCTTTTATATGATATTTTTTTAGTTCTTTTTGGTGAATAAATAAACATAAACACCAAACATATTACTACTAATATTAAGGCTATTATTATTAATCCTAATTGAAATCCATTAAGATATTTATTTAATATTGTTAATACATTAGAAAACATTTTTAAATCTATATAAGTAAGTGGAGTTACTCTATTAGATAATATTATAGCATTTGTTGTTGCTAAGCCAATCCATACAATAGAAACTAAACTTATATAAAAAATTCGTCTTTTTAATAAAAATGCAAGTTGATATGTTGCAAATAAAATCATAATGCTATATATAAATATAAGCGGATTTCCAGTTATATGATTTATAGCTCCTTTAAATCCTCCTTCACTTAATACCTCAATTATTAGGGTAACCAAAAATGAAGCTAGTATTGTAAAAATAATAGAACTATCTCCCATTTTCTTAATTAACTTTTTCATTCTTTCCTCCAATTTCTTAAGTTTAAATAATATTCATAAAGTTTACTATATCACATTATATACTAAAAACAATAAATTTAAAATTTAATTAAGAAAAACTTCATAACTTTTTACCTTAAATATACTTATTTTTTAGACATCTTGTCTATAAGGGATATTATTTCATCTATCTTTTTTTCTTCTTCTCCAGACTGAAAAGCTTCTTTAACACAATGATGCATATGGCCACGAATAACTTCTTTATTTGCCTTTCCTATAATAGATTCTACTGCTAAAAGTTGATTAGATATATCAATACAATATCTATCCTCTTCTATCATTTTTAATATTCCATCAATTTGTCCTCTTGCAGTTTTTAATAATTGGGTTACTTTTTTCTTATCTCCCTTCATAATCCTTGCCACCTTAAGTTTTTATTTTCCAAATAGTCCTTTCTTTACTTCTACTGAAACTCCTGTAAATCCTGCATCATTTACAGCTTTTAATAAAGTATCATCATTTACTTCTTTTTCTAAAGTTACTACTGCAATTTTCTTCTTTAGATTTACCTTTGCTTCTGATACTCCATCTAATGCTGATAATGCACTTTCTACCTTTGCTTGACAATGTGAACAATTCATTCCATCAACTTTTACTATCTTTTTCATTTCTTCATCTTCTCCTTCTTCAAATTCATTTTCAAAATTTTCTTCATTAATAATATTTTTATCATAAACTTTAAATAATTTTAATCTTAAAGCATTTGATACAACACATACTGAACTTAAGCTCATTGCAAAAGCTCCAAACATTGGGTTTAGCTTCCATCCTAAAATATTATAAAAAACTCCTGCTGCTAATGGAATACCTATTGCATTATAAAAAAAAGCCCAGAATAAATTTTCTTTAATATTTTTTATAACAGCTTTACTAAGTTTAATTGTAGTTACTCCATCTAACAAATCGCTTTTCATAAGAACAATATCAGCAGATTCTATAGCAATATCAGTTCCTGCACCTATTGCAATTCCAACATCAGCTCTTGCTAATGCAGGTGCATCATTTATTCCATCCCCAATCATAGCTACTTTTTTGCCACTTTCTTGTATTTTTCTTACTTCTTTTTCTTTATCTTGAGGAAGAACCTCTGCAATAATTTTATCAATATTAAGTTCTTTTCTAATTGCTTCTGCTGTATTTTTATTGTCCCCTGTTAGCATTACAATATTTATTCCCATGTTTTTAAATTCTTCAATAGCCTTTTTACTTGTAGGCTTTATAGTATCTGCTACAGCAATTACTCCAAATAAAATACTATCATCTGAAAAACATAATGGGGTTTTTCCTTTTTTTGCTAGGTCATTAATTACTTTTTCAAACTTTGAATAATCTATATTATTTTCTTTCATTAAAGATAAGTTTCCTGCATAATAAATTTTATTATTTATTTCTGCTTTAATTCCTTTTCCTGTAATTGAAATAAAATTATCTACATCTAAAAGAGTAATATTTTCTTTTTTTGCCTTTTCTACAATTGCATCTGCTAATGGATGTTCCGAAGGCTTTTCTATAGATGCTGCAATTTTTAATAATTCATTCTTATTTATATTAGAGTTTACAACAATGTCTGTAACTTTAGGTTTTCCTTCTGTTATTGTTCCTGTTTTGTCTAATACAACAGTTTGAATTTTATGGGCAGTTTCTAAAGCTTCTGCAGATTTTATAAGTATTCCATTTTCAGCTCCTTTTCCTGTTCCAACCATTATAGCTACAGGAGTTGCTAAGCCTAATGCACATGGACAAGATATTACAAGAACTGCTATTCCTATTGATAATGAAAATTCAAAGGATTTCCCAACAAGTAGCCATACTATTGTTGAAATTATTGATATTGAAATAACAATAGGAACAAAAACTCCACTTATTTTATCTGCAAGTTTTGCTATTGGTGCCTTTGAAGAACTTGCATCTTCTACTAAAGATATTATTTGTGCAAGAGTTGTATCATCTCCAACTTTTTCTGCTTTAAATTTAAAATATCCATTTTTATTTATAGTTGCAGCAATAACTTTGTCTCCAATATTTTTTTCTACTGGTATACTCTCTCCTGTTATTGCAGATTGGTCTATAGAAGAACTTCCTTGAATTATAACACCATCTACTGGTATACTTTCTCCTGGTTTTACTATAACAATATCATCTTTTAAAACCTCTTCTATTGGTACTATTACTTCTTTGTTATTTCTTAATATAGTAGCAGTTTTAGGTGCTAAATCCATAAGTTTTGTTATAGCTTCTGAAGTTTTTCCTTTAGATTTTTTTTCTAAATATTTTCCTAAAGTTATAAGGGTAAGTATCATTGCTGCTGATTCAAAATATAAATCCATATGATACTTTTCAACTAATTCAAAATCTTGAATTCCAAGACCATAACCCATACGATATATTGCAAATATACCATATACCATTGCTGCTGATGAGCCTATTGCAATTAAAGTGTCCATATTAGGAGACCCTTTAAATAAAGTTTTAAATCCAACTTGATAATATTTTCTATTTACATATACTATAACAAGTGCCAATAAAAATTGAGTCATTCCATAAGATATAGCATTTTCTAAACCACTAAGAAAAGAAGGAAGTGGTAAGCCCATCATATGCCCCATTGATATATACATTAATGGAATTAAAAAAGCAAATGAAATAATTAGGCGTTTTTTCATTTCTTTAATTTCATCTTCCACCCTCATTTTATCACTAACTTTTATTTCATTTTTATTTTTACTAAATACACTTGCTCCATATCCTGCAGAAGTAACTGCTTCAATTATATTATTTTCATCAATTACTTCTTCATTATAATGAACAATCATACTATTAGTAAGTAAATTTACACTAACGGAATTTATTCCTTCAAGCTTTTTCACTGCCTTTTCCACACTAGCTGAACAAGCTGAACAGGTCATTCCTGTAACATTAAATTTTTTATTCATCTTTTTTCCCTCCTTTCACCCCTCCCCTAGGGGGTGTATCATAAATATATCATTTCCTATTTATTTTTTCAATATATATTTATATTATTACCACTAAAAAATCTGCCTTCTGAACTGTTTATTTGCTACTATTTTTAAAAATTATTCAATTAAGATAATCTTCAAAAAAATAAAAAGGCAATATTATTTGCCATTTCAAATAATATTGCCTTTTTTTATTTTTACTTTAATTATTCAACATCTTGTAATGCTGCAAATCCTTCTTCTCCAGTACGAACCTTTATTACATTTTCAATGTTATAAACAAATATCTTACCATCTCCAATGTGTCCAGTATAAAGAACTTTCTTTGCAGTTTCTACAACAGTATCAACTGGAACTTTACTTACTACTATTTCTACTTTAATCTTAGGTAATAAGCTCATTTCAACTTCAACACCTCTATAGTATTCTGCACTACCTTTTTGAACACCACATCCAAGTACATGAACAACAGTCATACCAGTAACTCCTATATTGTTCATTGCTTGTTTTAAAGCTTCAAATTTACTTTCCTTAGCTATTATTACAACCTTCTTAATTGGTGGTTCTCCATCTTTTGTAACCTTATTTTCTGTCTTTTTAGTAGCTGCTACTACCTTTTCTACTGGTACTGCCTCCTCTATAGGAACAACCTTGCTAGTCTTAACTGTATTAGGTATAGTTGTATCTAAAGCTGGCATAAAGTCTGCATAAGAACTTGCTAATCCATGTTCTACCTTATCTAATCCAGCTATTTCTTCTTCTGCTGGTACACGAAGACCAATTGTTTCTTTAATTACTAAAAATACTATTGATATTGTTAATACAACCCAAGCAATTACAGATATAACACCTAAACATTGAATTCCTAAGAAGTGGAATCCTCCACCATAAAATACACCATCTTCTAATGCAAAGAAACCTGTTAATATAGTACCTGTAGCACCACACATACCATGAACTCCTATAGCACCAACTGGGTCATCTATTTTTAATACTTTATCAATAAATTCTATACCAAAAGTTACTACAAATGCTGCAATTAATCCTATAAAGAATGCTCCAACTGGAGAAACTAAATCACAACCTGCTGTTATTGCAACAAGTCCTGCTAAAGAACCATTTAATGTCATTGAAATATCTGGTTTACCATATCTAAACCAAGTAATTAACATTGTTGCTACTGTTGCTGTTGCTGCTGCCATGTTTGTAGTTATAAAAATATTACCCATTGATGTTAATGTATCATCACCTGTTGCTGAAACAGTTGAACATCCATTAAATCCAAACCAACAGAACCAAAGAATAAATACTCCTAAAGCTCCAAGTGTTAAACTATGTCCTGGAATAGCTCTTGGTTTTCCATCTTTATCATATTTTCCAATACGAGGTCCTAGTATTTTAGCCCCTACTAAAGCTGCTACTCCACCAACCATATGAACTGCTGTTGAACCTGCAAAATCATGGAATCCAAGTTCTGAAAGCCATCCGCCTCCCCATATCCAGTGACCTGATATAGGATATATAACTAAACTTATAATTAAACTATAAACACAATATGATGAGAATTTAGTTCTTTCTGCCATAGCTCCTGATACTATTGTAGCAGCTGTTGCACAGAAAACTGTTTGGAAAATTATATATACAGGAAGTGGAAAAGTTAATCCTAAATGTGAATAATCACCTCTTATTAATAAATCTATTGTACCAATAAATCCATTTCCTTTTCCCATTAAAAGTCCAAAACCAATTACCCAAAATGCTAAAGTACCAATAGCAAAATCCATTAAATTTTTCATTATAATGTTACCAGCATTCTTTGCTCTAGTAAAACCTGTTTCTACCATAGCAAAACCTGCTTGCATAAAAAATACCAATACTGCCCCTAACAATACCCATATGGTATCTACTGATGAAAATTGTTGCATAAAAATTCCCCCTTATAAATAAAAATAGACCTATACTTTATTTTAGGTTATAATAAAATTAAACCTTAAATAAAATACACGTCTTTGTGTAAGGTTTTGCTTACTAATAGGCACTAATGTTTTCTCAGTCTAAGGGAGTGACTGTAAACCAAAATACCAAAATACTCAAAGAGGATTAATAAACATTAGTGCCCTAAGTAAGCCTATATTAAAATGAATGATAGCTGTGTGTAATTAAACACTCCCTTAACGCGAAAAGGCGCTGTAGAATTTTAATAATTCTACAGCGCCTTTGCTGTTTATACTTATATAATATTCTAAATTTATTTGTTTGTCAATATATTTTTAGAAAAATACCTTAAAACTTTTATACAAAATATACACCAATATAATTCCTAAAGAAATCCATAATAAAGCTACAATGTATGATGATTTATTTTTCTTCATATTAAAATATTTTCATACTCCTATATTCACTAATTAGGCTATTTAAAAAGTCTACTGTACTTATTGGTACTTTTCCAATAGAGGTTTCTCCTGCAAGAAGAAATCCATTTACTCCATTTTTTAAATGATTGAAAATACCTTCAACTTCTGATAAATTAGCTTCCTTTCCCTCTTTCATGCTATTTAAAATATGAGTAGCTATAATAATATCTTTTCCTTTTGCAAGTTTAATTACCCTATCTTCATAAATAGGAACATAAGATATTGAACTCTCTGGTATAAGGTCTCCTCTTCCTATTATTATTCCATCAGCTACTTCTAATATTTCTTTAATATTTTTTATTCCCTTTGGAGTTTCAATTTTGGCCCATATAATAGGTTTAAAATTAAAACTTTTTATATATTTTTTTAAATCAAATATATCCTCTTTTTTTTCTACAAAAGAGGCACTTATTATATCAACTTTATTTTCTATAGCCCACTTTAAGTCTTTTTTATCCTTTAATGATAACCCCAAACCATCTCTTTTAAAGCCCTTTATATTACATCCTTTTTCAGCTCTTACTATTCCACCTTTAATAGCTTCTGCTAATATTCCTGAAGAATTTTTATCTAATATTTTAAATTTCATTGTGTTATCCTTCATTGTTATTTCTTCAATATTATTATTAATTAAAAACTCATTATTTAAATTTAATGGAATAACTTTATTACTATTAAAAGCTCCATTTTGCCCTTCTTTTTTATAAATATCCTCTCCACAAAATAAAACTTTTTCTTTATTATAAACTTTTAAAACATATATAAGCTTAGATGATACTCTTATTTTCCTTCCTGAAAGGTCTTGAAGTATATGTATATTTTCATCAGTTTCTTTTGCTATCTTTATTATTTCTAAAAATTCCTCATAATTGCCATGAGAAAAATTTAGCCTAAGAACATTAGCTCCTGATTTTATTATTTCTTTAATAACTCTCTTTTCTTTAGTGCTTGGTCCTACAGTTGCTATTATATACATAAAATCCCCCTTTTATTTTCTCTATATTTAATCTATTAATAAAACTCTTTAAATATACTTTAGTTCTAAATAATATTTATATTTAATAAACTTTTACTATACTTCATATTAGGAGTGACTTTATGAAATTAAAAAAATTAATTACACCTTTAATATTTTCTTTATTTCTTACTAGTTGTAGTTTTAATGAGCCTAAATATATAAACCTTAAGAAAAAGGAAAGTATAAATTACTATTCTAATGAAGTCTATTTTAAAATTTTAAATAATGAAAAATATACTTTAACTATGTTTGATACAGATGTTTCAAAAAATACAACTATTGATGAAGAAGAACAGGTTATAATTGAAAATTTTTTAAGTTCTTTAACTTCCTCTAACTATCTAAAAAAGAGTGATGATATTTTAAATAAAGAAGCTTTTCATCTTATAATTAAATTTAATGACAATAGCACCTATGTATTTAATATTTATAATGAAAATTTAGTTACTATATATCCTTGGGATGGAGTATTTTCTGAAGATATTATAACCTCTGATAATGTGCCTTTAAGATACAACCTATATGATTTTTGTACTCATATAAAAAATAGAGCTAAACTTTCAGGTTAAATAAAAAGTAGAGTGAATATTTCTAATCACTCTACTTTTTTAAATTTTATTCTATTTAACTTCTTCTAAAAGTCTAAATACTCTCTTATTTAATAAAGGATGTACTTTATTTGGACATAACTCACTTAAAGGTTTTAATACAAAATATCTTTCTTCCATTCTTGGATGAGGTAAAATAAGTTCTTCATCTTCTAATATTAAATTATCATAAAAAACTATATCTATATCAATTATTCTAGGTCCCCATCTTAACTCTCTTACTCTCTTCATTTCATTTTCAATATTTAATAGCTTTTTTAATAAATCCTTTGGTGATAATAGAGTTTTTATTTTTAATGCCCCATTTAAAAATTCATCCTGTTCTAAGTATCCCCAAGGTTCTGTAACTATAAATGAAGATACCTTTTCTATTTTTGTATTTTCTAAATTTTTTATAAGAGATAGGGCTTCATTAAGATTTTTTTCTTTATCTCCCATATTACTTCCTATTGAAAGATAAGCTTCATGCCAACTTCTTTCAATTTCAATAGCTGCATAATCTAAATGCCTTCCTATAGGAGCCCAAGGTTTTTTTAATGTAACTTTTACACTTTCAACTATTGGATAATTAATTAAAGTATATTCTGCTACCTTTTCAGCTGCAGTTTCAATTAAGTCATAAGAAGTTTTTGTAAATTCTTTTTCTATTCCATGACAAAGTTCACCATAGTGAACACTTTTAGTTAAATCTCCAGTTTTTCCTGCTTCTTCTAAACTTAAAGTTAATTCTAAGTCTAAAATAAACTTTTGTCCTAAAGTTTTCTCTTCTTGAAATACTCCATGATTTGCAAATATTTCAACATTTTTTAAATATATTTTATCCATAAATCCCTCTATTTAGCTGACAATATTTTATCTGTCATAACTGCTGCTCTTTTATTTTCTAATACATCATGAACTCTTATAAATTCACAACCTTTCATTATTCCAATTACTGTTGTTGCAACTGTTCCTTCAACTCTTTTATCTACTGGTAAATCTAATGCATTTCCTATCATTGATTTTCTTGATGTACCTAAAAGTATTGGAAGTTCTAATCTCTTTATAACATCAAGATTATTCATAACAATTAAATTTTCTTCATAAGTTTTAGCAAAACCTATTCCTGGGTCTAAGATAATATTTTCTCTCTTTACTCCAGCTTCCATTGCTATGTCTATACTTTCTATAAGGTCACTCATAACATCCTTCATTAAATTCTTATAAGGTATATTTTCTCTATTATGCATTAATATGCAAGGGACTTCATATTTTGCAGCAACCTTTGCCATATCTTTATCCTTTTTAAATCCCCATACATCATTAATTAAATCTGCACCAGCTTTTATTGCTTCCTCTGCTGTTTTTGCCTTATATGTATCTATAGATATTGGAATATCAAACTTTTCTTTTATTGCTTTTATTATTGGCACAACTCTCTTTATTTCTTCATCTGCTTCAACAACTTGGAAATTAGGTCTTGTAGATTCTCCACCTATATCAATTATGTCTGCACCATCTTTTATCATTTCTTCTACTCTCTTTATTGCTAATTCAAGTTCATTAAACTTTCCTCCATCTGAAAAAGAATCTGGAGTAACATTTAATATACCCATAATATAAGTTCTTTCACCTAAAACAAATTCCTTGTTACCAATTTTCATTTTTAATGCCCTCTTTCTTATTAAAATTTTATAGTGTAATTTTTTTTATTTTCATCCCAATAACATTTTTCTTTTCCTTTGCAATTAAAGCAATTTCTTGAAAGTTTATCACTTGTATATATTAATTTTGAAAGTTCATCTTCTGAATCCTTTCTGTGATTTTTAATAGCCTTTAATATTTCTTTTTTTTCTTCCCCTGAAAAGTTTGTACTTTCTAATATCTCCTTTGAAAGAATTACACTTCCTTCATGATGAGGTATTCCTTTTTCATATTCTAAAACTCTACCAATATCATGAAGAAGAGCTATAGCATATATAACTTCTTTAGAATATTTCATATTATTTTCTAATACCTGTATATAAGATATTCTTGCTACATCTAAAAAATGTTCTATTGTATGTTTACAAAAAACCCTTTCTTTTTCAAAGACTTCAATTTTTCTTACATATTCTAAGTATTTAGGATTACTTGTAATAATATCTATATTATTCATCCTTAGCTATTAGCTCCTTCCTGTTTTTCTATTTCCATTTTATATGCTTTTTCAACACTTTTTATTATATCACTATTTTTATAATTTCTATCTTCAAATCTATTAACTTTCATTATTCCCATTAAACTATTTGTAAGAAATATTTCATCTGCATTTTTTATATTCTCTAAAGTTAGTTCTGTTTCTATTACACTAAAGGTTTTAACTACCCACATTCTTATTATTCCATTTAACAGACCACAGCTTATCTTTGGAGTATAAATTTTATTATTTTTTACAATAAATATATTAGCACAACTTGTTTCTGTTACATATCCTTTTTCATTTAAAAATAAAGTATCTTTAAATCCCTCTTTATTAGCTTTATTTTTTTCAATTATATTTTCTATATAATTTGTTGATTTAACATAAGAAAGTAATGATGTACTATTTCTTATTACCTTTGATAGTTTTAAACTACTTCCTCTTATATAATCTTCTTTTTTATAAGGTATCTCCCTTTCTGTTATTATAATATTTTTAGGAGTTACTAAAACTTTTACTCCTTTGTTTTTTATAAAATTAAGTGAAATATAATCTAAAAGCATTTCTTCTTCTAATTCCTCTAAACCAAGCTTTTCCATTCCACTTTTTAATCTTTCTATATGCTCTTTTAAAAATATTGGTTTTTCTAAAAAAAGTATTGTTTCAAAAACTCCTTTTCCAAAGAAAATCCCTTCATCTAAAATAGCCTCTCCTTGTTTATATATAATTCTTCTCATTTTTATAACACCCTCATTAAAGCCTTTCCTTTATCTATTGTTTCAAACCACTCATCCTCTTCTTTAGAGTCATAAGTAATTCCTCCTCCTACTCCAAAATAGGCTTTATTATCTTTTTTAATTATTGTTCTTATAACTATATTAAAATCACAATTCCCTCTTAAATCAAAATATCCTATAGAGCCTGTATATAAATTTCTTCTTAATCCTTCAAGTTCTTCAATTATCTCCATAGCTCTTATTTTAGGAGCTCCTGTTATGGAGCCTCCTGGGAAACATTCTCTTATACATTTTACAGCAGATACTCCCTCTTCTAATTCTCCTTCTATAGTAGAAACAAGGTGAAACACTGTTGCATATTCTTCTATTTTAAAAAGTTCTGTAACCTTAACTGAATTAGGCTTACATACCTTACTTAAATCATTTCTTTCTAAATCTACAATCATTAAAAGTTCTGCTTTATCTTTTTCTGAATTTTCAAGAGCTTTTCTATTTTCCATATCCTCTAAGAAACTTTTTCCTCTTGGTCTTGTTCCTTTTATAGGTCTTGTATGTACCTTTTTATCTTTTACATATAAAAATCTTTCTGGTGAAGAGCTTATAACTTGAAAATCATTAAAGTTCATAAAGACTGAAAAAGGAGCTTTATTTATACTTCTAAGTTTTTCATAAATAGAAAAAGATTCTTCTTTATTATAACACCATATTTGCCTTGTCATATTTGCTATATAAACATCACCATTTCTTATATATTCTTTAAGGCTTAAAATTGCTTTTTCATAGCTTTCCTTTTCAAAATTAGAAGTAAATTTATTACTACTTTCTGTTACCTTTACTTCTAAATCTTCCTTATAATTTTTTAATTTTTCTTCAATATCTTCTATTTCTTCTCCCATTCCTAAAGAAGAAATATATGTTTTTTTATTTTGAATATCAAATATTATAAGATTATTATAAAAATTAAATATAGCATCTGGTATTTCTATTTCTTTTTTAGCTGTCTTTGGAAGTACTTCTAGTTTCCTTCCTATATCATAGGAAAAATACCCTATAGCACCTGATACAAAGGGAATATTACTTTCATAGTTAATCTTATACTTATTTATAAGATTATCTAAGGCTATAAAGGGGTCTTTTTCTTTTATCTCCTTTCCATTTACATATGAAATATTATCTTTATATGTAAAGTTTAAAAAAGGATTTAATCCTATAAAAGAAAACTTTGATAAATTTTTATCTTCCTTTGAACTATCTAAAAAAACAGTGTCTTTTTCATCTTTAAATATTGTATATACATAAAATGGATTAAAATTATTTTTTAATTCTTTTATTTTAAAGTTTATTTCTCTCAAAATTTTTACACTCCATAATAAAATTATTTAAAAGCTTATGGCCTTCTTCTGTAAGTTCTGCTTCTGGATGAAACTGAACTCCATATATAGGATAATTTCTATGTTCTATTCCCATTATTACTTTATCCTTTGTTTCTGCTGTTATTTCTATTTCTTTTGGCAAGGTTTCTCTATCTATAATAAGAGAATGGTATCTTGTAACCTTTAAAGGATTTTTTAAATTTTTAAATATTCCTTTATTATTATGATAAACTTCACTTACTTTTCCATGTATAGGATAATCTCCTTTTATTATTTTTCCTTTAAATGAATATCCTATACATTGATGACCTAAACATATTCCAAGTATAGGTAGCTTTCCTTTAAATTCATTTATTATATCTAAACATATTCCTGCTTTTGTAGGGTCTTTAGGTCCTGGAGATATTATTATTCCTTCAATATTTTTCTTCTTTATCTCTTCTATAGTTATCTTATCATTTCTATAAACTAATATTTCTTCATCTAATTCTTTAATATATCTTACTAGATTATAAACAAATGAATCATAATTATCTATCATTAATAGCATAATTTTTTTCTCCTTAAGTTTCTTTAAGCCTTTTTCTTTAATTTTTTAATAATTTACTATAAAATAAAAAACATAAATATTATTTTAAAGTAAAATTGTATATTATAAAAATAACAAATTAAATTATAACATATTTACATATTGAAAGGAGTTAATACAATGATAAAAGTTGATTTGCATACACATAGCACCTGTTCTGATGGTCTTCTTACTCCAGAAGAAGTAGTAGAAAGAGCTTATAAAAAATCTGTAAAATATTTAGCTTTAACAGACCATGATACAGTTAAAGGACTTGATATTGCTAAAAAAAAGGCTAAAGCTTTAGGAATTAATTTTATTCCTGGAATTGAGCTTTCTACTGATTATAATGGAGAAAGTATTCATATTTTAGGCTTTTTTAAAGATGAAAGCTATAAAAATCAAGAATTTCTTAATTTTCTTAAATCCCTTAAAGAAAAACGTGACTTAAGAGCTATAAAAATCATTGAAAAACTTAAAGAAGAATTTAATATTATAATTGATAAAGATAGTGTTTTTAAAAAAGCAAAGGGAAATGTTATTGCAAGACCTCATATTGCCTATGAAATTATAAAAAATGGATATAATTATACTAAAGATGAAATATTTAATAAACTTATTGGGAAAAACTGCCCTGCATATGTTCCTACAACTAAAATTTTAACTGAAGAAGGAGTAAAACTTTTAAAAAAATATAATGCTTTAGTATTTTTAGCTCATCCAATTTTAATAAAAAAATCTCCTCTTACAGATTTTTTACCTTTTAATTTTGATGGAATTGAAGGAGTTTATTTTCAAAATTCAAAGGAAGATGAAGAAAGATTTATTAAATTTGCTTTAGAAAATAATCTTCTTATAAGTGCAGGTTCTGACTGTCATGGAGACTTTAATGGAGATAGTAGACATGGAGATATTGGTTGTATGGATTTAGATGAAAAATATTTAAAAGCTTTTTGTAATAAATATTATTTTAAAAATTTTTTATAATTTATTCTATTTTTTTAACTTATTTCTTTTATTAAGCTTTATTATTAATTTAAAAAGTTATCTATAATTTTAAATGTATAAAAAATAAAAATAGTAGTTCTCTTATATAAGTTTTTCATACAAGAGAACTACTATTATTTTGTTTTATTTTATGTCACTTACTGCATTCATTCTAGATGTAATTGTATCAACAGCTGTTATATCTGACATTTTTGAATGTCTATAGTTAACTGCTGCAGCTTCTATAATAACTGCTATATTTCTTCCTGGTCTTACTGGAAGGGTAAGTTTTTTAATTTTTACTCCTAGTATTTCCATATATTCATCATCTATTCCTAATCTATCATAGTCTGAATCATCTTTCCAATGTTCAAAATGCATAGCTAAAGTTATTCTTTTTTTAGATTGAACAGAACTTAGACCATATAAAGCTGTTACATCTATTATTCCAATTCCTCTTACTTCAAGCATTCCAAAAGTAATTTCAGGAGAACGACCTAAAAGCTCTCCATCAACTTCTTTAATATCTACAGCATCATCTGTAACTAATCTATGACCTCTTTTTATAAGCTCTAAGGCAACTTCACTTTTGCCAATTCCACTTTCTCCTGTTATTAAAATACCTACACCATAAACATCCATTAAAACTCCATGAATTCTTGTTTCTGGTGCTAAATTATCAGCCATATACATTGTGTAATTTGTTACAAGCTTTGTTGTTGAAAGATTACTTCTTAAAACCCATATATTTTTATTTTTAGCTACTTCTATAAGTTCTTTATGTGGTTCTAAATGTCTTGATATTACTATACAACTTAAATTTTCATAAGAAAAAAATTTTTTTAATCTTTTTTTTCTAACTTCTGCTTTCATATCTTCTAAAAAGCTCCATTCAGCTTTTCCTATTACTTGAAGTCTTTCTGGTGTAAAATAATTATAAAAACCTGCAAGTTGAAGCCCTGGTCTGTTTACATCGTTTACTGTTATTAATTTATCTTCTTCTCCTTCAAGTAATACTTCTAAGTCAAAATCTTCTATAAATTTTTTTATTGTTACTGATGCCACTTACTTCTTCCTCCCTTTTTCTTTGGTTCTATACCATCTAATTGTGCTTTAAAGTTACGTTTTACATTATCTAAATATCTTTTTCTACAAAGTGCTTGTAATTCCTTTTCTTCCTCTGTTAATCCCTCTTCTTGGCTTTTTTTATAAAGGAAATTAATATTTTCAATAACCTCTTCTATTTTCATTGAATCTATTTTTTCTTTTAAACTCATCTTAAAAATTCTCCTTAATTATTTCTACTTAGGTTTATTTTACATATATTTTCTTATATTATCAATATTTCTTTCGACATTTTATAACTCTATATATTATATTTTATACAATTTTAATATATTTAACAAAAATAAAAATACCTCAATATAAAATTGAGGTATTGAATGCTATTATTTCCCAACATGCCGGTGCCTATACATCCAAACCTGCTACTCGCAGGTGGGTTAAGCTTCAGATTACTTCTGCCTTCTTCTAGTTACTAAAGCCCGACATCCATAACCATATTGCGAATCCCGTATATATAATGTAGGTTGAACATAATAAGCTTGTCGCACACATCAGGAATGTTTTCTATAAACATTATAACACATTATTTTAACAATGCAATATATTATTTTATTCCATATATTCCATTAATATGTCATCCATATCATCAAGTTCTTCATTTGTTATTATTGCTACAAATTTCATATAATCAGCTGTTTTAGCAGTCATTTCTAGTGCTTTATGAGCTGTTATAACTTCAAATTCTTCGCTTACTTCTTCCATTACTTCTTCTACATTATCATTTGCTATGTCACTTAAATAGCTTAAATACCAATCAGTATACCACTCTGCACTTTCACTTTCTAAGTCGCTTTCCTCATTTGCATAAGCTCTAGCTGCACTTAATTCATCTTTATCAAAATCATAATAAAACTTAATTATAGAATAGTTTTCTTCAGATTTTATTTCTTCTATTTCTGATAAACCATTATCTTGTAAAAAATCTTCTATTTCTGATATTTCCATATATATGTAACTCCTCTAATAAATTAATTTCTTATATTCTTTTTTAACTGCAAGAAATTCTTTATCATCTTCTACTAAATTTAATTCTTCTTTTCCTTCTATATTATCAACTCTAAATATAAGAATATCTTCGTTTTCATTACCTATTTGTGATAATAATAAATATTCTTTATCTTCTAAATATATTCTTGCTACTGCTTCAAAATCAACTTTATTACCATCTTCGTCTTTAAAAGACATAATTTGTCTTTCTTCCATTTTTTAATCATCTCCTACTGTTCTTATAATCATATACTACCTTATTTTATTAAAAGTCACAATATTTTTATTATATTAGATTAGTTATATTATCTTTTTTAATAATATATTCTAAATGAAGTGCTCTAGTTAAAGAAACATAAAGAAGTCTTTCATCTAATAAATTACTTTTATAATTTTCTTCACTTGGATTAAATATTATAGTAGCATCAAATTCTAATCCTTTAGTTAAATAAGATGGAATTATAACAAAATTATTATCCATTGTTTTTTCTTTACCCTTTATTAAAGCAAATTTATTTTTACTTTTTCTTTTTAAAACTTTAGATAAATTTAAAGCTTCATTTCCATCTTTAGTTATTATAGCAATACTATTTTTTTCTTTTTCTATTACTTCTTTAACTATTTCATCAATTTTTTTTGCACAATCTTCTTCTGAAGAAACTTCTATTGTTTTAGGTTTTTCTCCATGTCTTAATACTGGAAGAGCATTTTTAAGGCCAAGATTTTGAGATTCTAATGCTTTTTTTGCAAAATCTATTATTTCTACAGTTGACCTATAGCTTTGAGTTAACTGAATATAAGTAGCATCTCCATTAAATAAGCCTTCTGTTATATCTTCCCACTTTTCAATTCCTTTGTAATAATAAATTCCCTGAGCTAAGTCTCCAACTAAAGTTAAAGAATTTCCCTTTGCTAGTTTATTTACAACATATATTTGAAAAGGACTATAATCTTGAACTTCATCTACTACAATATGTTGATACTTTTCTTTTTCTAAAACTCCCTCAAGAAGAATTTTTATATATGAAAGAGCTGCTAAATCATCTTCATCTATTATATTTTCATTATAGTTTTTATTATATTCTTCTTTCATAAAAGCATATAATTCTTTTGAAATTTTTCCATCTGTTGCTATATAAAACAATTCTTCATTATTAAAAAAGTTATAATATATATCTTTTGAATCAATTTCTCTCCATCTTTTAAAATAATCATTAAATTCATTTTTAGAGTTCTTTTTTATATTATCCTTTATCTTATCTCTTTCATTATAAATTTCTATAAGTTTTTCTCTTCTTTCTTTAGAATCTTCTAAACTGTTTCTTATACTTTGAATTCTTCCTTCCCATTCTCTATCTACTTTTAATATAAGTTGTTCTATTCTTTCTTTTAATTTTAAATTTAAATATCTTTTTATTTCATCTTTTCTTTTGTTAATAGGATAACTTCTTAAATCTTTAGTGTATAATCTTCCTATTTCCTTTTTGTTAAATAGAATTTCATCACCAATTTTAATATGCTTTATCTCTAATGCTTCCCCTTCTATTAAAGATATATACCTATCAAGAAATTTTCTAAATTCCATTGAGCCTCTAAGTTTTGAAGATTTTAATGTTAAATTTACTTTATCTTTATTTTCTTCTTCCATTACATATTTTAATTTTTCATCTTTATTATATATTTTACCCTTTATTTTAAATTGTTTAGAAACAAGTTTTTCAAAGGTACTTTGTTTAACTTCCCCTGCTCCAAGGTTTGGTAAAATTTCTGATATATAATCTAAAAATAGGGCGTTTGGAGCTAAAACTAAAATATCATTTCCTTTCATAGTATCTCTATATCTATATATTAAATAGGCAAGTCTATGAAGTGCTATTGTAGTTTTCCCAGAACCTGCAGAACCTTGAACTATTATAGGAAGATTTTTGGGCCATCTTATTATGTCATTTTGTTCTTTTTGAATTGTTGCTACAACTTCCTTAAGTTTTTTTCCTCTGCTTTCCTCTAAGTTTACCTTTAAAAATTCATCAACAAGCTCCTTTCCTTCTTCTCCATTTATCATAAGCTCGTTTATTCCTTCATCAAAGATTTCTTTTATATCTCCATTTTTAAATAAAAACTTTCTCTTTAATGTAAGAGTGCCATTTATAACTCCTCCTGGGGCTTTATAACTTGCTTCTCCTCCTGTTCCACTATAATAAAGGTCTGCAACTGGTGCTCTCCAATCAACAACAACCTCTTCTCCTTCTTTAGTATTAATTATTCCTTTTTTACCTATATAAATACTTTCATCAAGTCTTTTATGCTCTCTAAAATCAATTCTTCCAAAGTAAGGTTCTTCTAAAGCTTCTTTAAAGCTATTAATATCCTTTGCTAAAACATTATAAATTTTCTCTGTAGTTTCTTTTTCTTCACTATAACTTCCTTTAGCTTCTTTACTTAAAGCTCTTACTTTACTTTCTACATTATCAAGATTTTTTTGTTTTTCTTCTAATTCATCCTCTATAAGCTTTCTTTTAACTGAAAGAACTTCTTTTTCTTCTTGCATTTTATCTTTCATAAAACTACCTACCTTTAAAAAAATCACTTTTACCATTATAGCAAAAAATATAATCTTATTGAATATAGTTTAAAAAAAGTGAAAAAAATCTTAGGTTATTATTTTATTTAGCCATTTTTCTAAATCACTGCTTCATAAAATAATACGCCTAAGATTTTAAATATAACTTTATTATTTTTTAACTAAATACTTTTTTAGCTATTTCTGCAGATTCTTTTGCATCCTTTGCATAATAATCTGCCCCTATCATATCTGCATATTCTGGTGTAAGAACAGCACCACCTACAAATACTTCACCCTTATATCCATCTTCTTTTAATGCCTTTATTGTAGCTTCCATACTCTTTAAGGTAGTTGTCATAAGTGCACTTAATCCAACAAGTCTTACTCCATTTTTCCTTGTTTCAGAAACTACAGTTTCTATAGGTACATCTTTTCCTAAATCTATTACTTCATATCCATAGTTTTCTAATATAACCTTAACTATATTCTTTCCAATGTCATGAATATCTCCTTCAACTGTAGCTAAAATTATCTTTCCTTTTGAAATTCCTGCTTCACTTTTTAAAACAAGTCTTTCCTTTATAACTTCAAAAGCTTTTTGCACTGTTTCTGCAGATTGTATAAGTTGTGGAAGGAATATTTCCCCTACTTCATATTTCTTTCCTACCTCATCAAGGGCTGGAATTAAAAGCTCATTTACAACTTCAAGTTCTTCCATATTTTCTAAAGCCTCTTCTGTAGCCTTTTTAGCTTCATCTTTAAGACCTTTTATAACAATATATTTTATATCTCTTTCTCCTAAGTCTTTATCATCTTTTTTACTTTCAGCTGTTTTTACTCCTCTTTCAACCTTTGCATTACCATATAAAGAAATAAACTTTTCTGAACCCTTATCTATATTAGCAAGGACATTATATGAATTTATAACATCCATCATTCCTCTGCTATTTGGATTCATTATAGGTAAGTCTAATCCATTTGCAATAGCTAAAGCTAAAAAGGTTTCATTAATTAAATCTCTGCAAGGAAGACCAAAGGAAATATTAGAAACTCCTAAAAGAGTTTTTACTCCTAATTCTTCTTTTACTTTTCTAACAGCTTTTAAAGTTTCTTGAACTTCAGCTTGTTGAGCAGAAGCTGTTAAAACTAAACAGTCTATAAATACATCCTTTTTATCTATTCCATAATCTGCTGCTCTTTTTACTATTTTTTTGGCTATTTTAAATCTTTCCTCACAAGTTGGTGGAATTCCTCTCTTATCTAGTGTTAATCCAACAACACTTGCTCCATATTTTTTAACTACAGGAAGAATCTTATCTAAAACTTCATCTTCCCCATTAACAGAGTTTACAATAGGCTTTCCATTATATTTTCTAAGACCTGCTTCTATTATATCTGGATAAGAGGAATCTATTTGAAGAGGAGCATCTATAATGCTTTGAATTTCTTTAATTACCTTTAGCATCATTTCCTTTTCATCAACCTCTGGTGCTCCTACATTTACATCTAATATTTCAGCACCTGCCTCTACTTGTTCAATAGCTTGTTTTAAAACATAATCTAAATCATTATTTTTTAAAGCTTCTTTAAATATCTTCTTACCTGTTGGATTAATTCTTTCTCCAATTACCTTTACCCCTTCAATTTTTACTATTTTTGAAGGAGTACATACAGCTGAAAAATTTACTTTTTCTCTTTGAACTCTTTTATTATTATCTGCAATTTCTCTAAGAGCTTTTATAAAGTCTGGAGTTGTACCACAACATCCTCCAATTATACTTACACCTTCATCTACAAACTTCTTAATCCAACTTGAAAATTCATCTACTGTTATATCATATACAGTTTCTCCAAATGATATTTTAGGAAGTCCTGCATTTGGTTGAGTCATTACCGGAAGATTTGTTGAAGATATTATTCTCTTTACTATAGGCATTAATTCTTTAGGTCCTAAAGAACAATTAACACCAACAGCATCTGCTCCTAATCCTTCTAAAGTTATTGCCATACTTTCTGGAGTACATCCTGTAAAGGTTCTTCCATTTTCCTCAAAGGACATTGTACAAAATACTGGTAAATTAGTATTTTCTTTAACTGCAAGAAGGGCTGCTTTAGTTTCATAAAGGTCTGTCATAGTTTCTAAAAGAATTAAATCTGCTCCTGACTTTTCTCCTTGAACAACTTGTCTTTTAAATATTTCATAGGCTCTTTCAAAACTTAAAGTTCCCATTGGCTCTAAAAGATGTCCTATTGGTCCAACATCTAATGCTATATAAACATTTTTATCTTTCCTTGCTTCTTGTGCTATTTTTACAGCAGAATCTATAATTTCTTCTACTGAAAAACCAGTACTTTCAAGCTTTAATTCATTTGCTCCAAAGGTATTTGTTGAAATAACCATAGCTCCATTGTCTATATATTCTTTATGTATCTTTTTTATTATTTCTCTTTCTCTTATATTTAAAACCTCTGGATTTTCCCCAAGCTTTAGCCCATTTTTCTGAAGCATTGTTCCCATAGCTCCATCAAACACCAAAATATTATCTTTTATTAATTCTTTAACTTCCACAGCTTTTCCCCTCTCTTCTAAAACTACAGTTTTCATAGTTTTTACAAACTTCACAGCCCTTTTTCTTAACTTCCATATCCTTTGGAATTAAGCCTATTATAGCTGTTACAGATTTTCTTGGCATTAGTAAATTACTTTCTGAAACTGTAAGTCCTATTGTTTTATCTGCTCTTAGTGCATTTACAAAATTCTTTTGTACATCTAATGGTAAATCTCCATATCCTGGACTATATCTAAAGGTTATTCCTAAATTTTCTTTTAAGGCTTCTTCTTTAACCTTTTCTTCAATTTTATCACATATTTCTTCAACTGCTGTTGTTGCACAAGAATCTAATATTAATGCCTTTGTAAGATTTATTCTTTCATATAATCTTGTTTTTTGTTCTATAAAATTTCCTAAAGTTACAGCCATTAAAACTACTTTTTTAGCAGATTTTAAATGCTCTTTTATATCATTTCCTTCTAAAATTAAATTTGTTCCATCAATTAATACCCCATTATCAACTAATGTTTTTGTATATTCTGCATAAACAAATTTAGGATTTATTATATTTTTAGTTTCTTCAATACATTCAGTAATTAAATTATTAATATTATCATCTATTTTTTGAGAAGATTTATAGCCTAAATATCTAAGAACTTCTTCTCTAGGAATATTTATTTCACCTAATTGAAACATATTATTCACCATAAATATTTAAAGAAAATCCTTTCTCTAAAACTTCTTTTGCATATTCCTTTGCTCCAAATAGTGATAAATCTCTATAATTTCCACATTGTATTTCATTTGCAGCAGGCATTTCTTCAGCTTTTAATACATCTTTTAATGCACTTTCTAAAGCATTTTTTATTTCTTCTGGGTTTCTATCTCCCCATATACTTAAATAAAATCCTGTTCTACATCCCATTGGAGATAAATCTATAACACCATCTAAATAAGTTCTAAGTTCATGGGCTAATAAATGTTCAAGTCCATGCATAGCAGCTGTACCAAAAGATTCTTTATTAGGTTGAAGAAATCTTAAGTCAAACTTACTTACCTTATCTCCTTTTTCTCCTTCTAAAACACAACACTTTCTTACATAAGGTGCTTTAACCTTTCTGTGATCTAATTCAAAACTTTCTACCTTTTCCATTATATTATCCTCCTAGTTTTGTATTTAAATTATTTTAACTAAATAAAATTTCATTTTATAAAAAATACCTAAAGAAAACTTTCTCTAGGTATAATAATACTAAAATCAATGTCTTGTTTCAACTAAACATAATAATTATCTTTTTAATAAAAGAAGTACTATAGATGTAAGACTACAAACTAAACTTATAAGAATTATATAACTTACAACTTGATTTGTGCTCATTCCTCTTTCTTTTAATCTAAAATGCATTTGACTTCTATCTGCTTGATATACTGGTTTTCCTTCACGAAATCTTTTATATATAACAAATAAATTATCAAATATAGGTACTGCTAATGCTAATATTGGAATAAAAAGACTCATTACTGTAGTACTTTTAAAAGCACCATCTAAGGCTATTATACTTAATAAAAATCCTATAAGGTTTGCTCCTGAATCACCCATAAATATTTGAGCTGGATGTTTATTAAATTTTAAAAATCCAAGTATAGCTCCTCCTAAAACACAACAAGTTAGTGCAGACCATTCTTGACCTAATATTATTGCTGCAAAGAAAAATGTAAAACAAGAAACTAAAGATATACCTCCAGCTAATCCATCCATTCCATCAGACCAATTAATTACAGTAGTAACACCAAATATCCATGTTATTGTTAATATAAGCTGAAGCCATTCTGGAAGAAATATATATGTATTTGTAAAAGGATTATCAAAACCTGTAAAAACAACTCCATTTTTATATACTATAAATGCTGCTAAAATCTGAACTGCAAATCTTGGATAGATAGGGAATTCCTTTCCTACAGATTTATAGTGGTCATCAACTAACCCTATTCCTAATATTAAGGTAGAGGCTATAAATACAGCTAATTGAAAATCAAATCTTTGCACTCTAAGTAGAAAATATATACTAAAAAAGGCTATATACATTCCCACTCCTCCACATAATGGAATAGGTGCTCTATGTTGTTTTCTCTTAGTTGGTTTATCAGTAAACCCTAACTTAATTGCTAACTTCATTAACATTGGTATAATTAAATAAGCCATAAAAAAAGCTAACAATACTCCTAATATATATTTCATAAATATACTCCTTATCTTCTTGTGAATAAGCTAACTATTAATTTTTCTAAACTAAATTAATTATGGTTACATTGTTTTAACATTTATAATGAATTATAATCATTTACATAAAATTATACTATTATATGATTTTTTTATCAATTACAAATATCTTAATATTACTTTAATAAATTATATACAAAAAAAGCATAGTGAATATATAATTTCCTATGGACTAAAAAAAGATATTAAAGTAGAAAAGTCTACCTTAATATCCTTTAAATATTTTATCCTCTTTGGTCTATCATACTCTTAACTTTCATAAGTCTTGTAGTTGCAGCTCTTTCGTTTTCGTCAAGCTTCATTCTTATATATCTGATAGTTTCTTTTAATTGAGGAATTGTCATATATTCAAGAGCATTAACTCTTCTTCTAGTTTTCTCAATTTCATCTGCCATAAGTTGCCCTGATTTTTCTACCTCTGCAAGTTCTAAAAGCTTTGGAAGTATGCTATATAACTTAGATATAGCATCATCAAGTTCAGAAGAAGTATTTGCAAATCCATAAGGGAAAATGCTTCCCTCATCCCCTTCAAGCTCACGCTTAAAATTCATTACAGGAACTGGTACACTCATAACATTCTTCTCACCAACTTCAACAGTTATGTGTTCTTTTGGACAAGCTATAGCTTCCTCTAAAAATTCTGAACTCATTACAGCTCTTGCCATAACAAAATCCTTTAAAGAACCTTCTAATTCAGCTTCAACTTCTTTTCTTAAAGTGTTGTTATATTTTATAAGATTAATGAATTGTCTCATTAATTCATCTTGCTTATCCTTTAGAAGCTTATGGCTTCTTGTTGAGGTTGCTAGTCTTTTCTTTAGCTTAGTAAGTTCCATTCTGGTTGGATTAACATTTAAAATTGCCATAGGCTATTCTTCCTTTCTTGGCATATATTTTTCAAGGTATTCATCTCTAATTCTCTTAAGCTCTGTCTTAGGAAGCATACTTAATAATTTCCATCCAAGATCTAGAGTTTCAGTAATTGTTCTGTTTGTAGTAAATCCTTGAGAAACATACTCTTCTTCAAAGGCTTCTGCAAACTTTGCAAGTTTTTTATCAGTTTCTGAAAGTGCTGATTCACCTAAGATAGCTGATAATTCTTTTGCTTGCTTACCTTGAGCATAAGCTGAGAATAATTGGTTCATTGTATCAGCATGGTCTTCTCTTGTCTTGTTTTTACCAATACCTTTATCTTTAAGTCTTGATAGAGAAGGTAAAACATCTATTGGAGGCATTATACCTTTTTTGTATAATTCTCTTGAAAGAATTATTTGTCCTTCTGTTATATATCCAGTTAAGTCTGGAATTGGGTGTGTTTTATCTTCTTCAGGCATTGTAAGTATAGGAATTTGAGTTATTGAACCTTCTTTTCCTTTTATTCTTCCTGCTCTTTCATATAAAGTTGAAAGGTCAGTGTAAAGATATCCTGGATATCCTCTTCTTCCTGGAACTTCTTTTCTAGCTGCTGATATTTCTCTTAATGCTTCTGCATAGTTTGTAATATCAGTCATAATAACAAGAACGTGCATTCCTTTTTCATAAGCTAAGTATTCAGCTGTAGTTAATGCCATTCTTGGAGTAGCTATTCTTTCAATAGCTGGGTCAGATGCTAAGTTCATAAATAGAACTGATCTATCTATAGCACCAGTCTTTTTAAATTCATCAACGAAGAATTGTGCTTCTTCAAAAGTTATACCTATAGCTGCAAAAACAACGGCAAACTTAGAATCTGAGTTAAGAACTTTTGCCTGTCTAGCAATTTGTGCTGCTAATTGTGCATGAGGAAGACCTGATGCAGAGAACACTGGAAGTTTTTGTCCTCTAACTAGGGTATTAAGTCCATCAATAGCAGAAATTCCTGTTTGAATAAATTCTGATGGATAGTCTCTAGCCATTGGGTTTATAGCTTCACCATTTATGTCTCTTCTTTCTTCTGGAATTATTTCAGGACCATTATCATTTGGTCTACCCATTCCATCAAAAACTCTTCCTAACATATCTTCAGAAACACCAATTTCAAGTGGTCTTCCTAAGAATTTAACTTTAGTACCTTTTAGATTAATTCCTGTAGAACCTTCAAAGATTTGTACCATTGCTTTAGAGCCATTAACTTCTAGAACCTTACCTCTTCTTTTTTCTCCAGTTTGTAATTCTATTTCAACTAGTTCATCATATTTAACACCTTCAACACCTTCAACAACCATCAAAGGTCCAACAACTTCAGTAACTGTTCTGTATTCCTTAAGCATCTAGTACACCTCCCTCATTAATTAAGTTATCAATTATAGCTTTTAAATCTACTGCTATTTGGTCAATCTTTTCTATTTCATCTTCATGAACATACTTACTTCTTGCTATTCTATCAATAATTTCATCTTGTTCTAATATCTTATTTAAATAAACCCCAGCTTTTAATGCTCTTTCAGCTTCTCTTCTGAAAGTAATTATAAGCTTTAACATCTTATATTGTTTATCTAATGATGTATAAGTATCTATTTCATGGAATCCATTTTGTTGAAGATAGTCTTCTCTTATTGATTTTGCAACTTGAAGTTTTAATCTATCTGATTCTGATAAAGCATCTATACCAACAAGTCTTACGATTTCTTGAAGGTTAGCTTCATCTTGAAGTATAGACATACATTCTTGTCTTAAGCTAGACCAATCTGAAGCAACATTTTCATCCATCCATTTGTCAATACTATCTTGATATAATGAATATGAATTTAACCAGTTAATTGATGGGAAGTGTCTTTGATATGCAAGTTGAGCATCTAGTCCCCAGAACACTTTAACAATTCTAAGTGTTGATTGTGAAACTGGTTCTGATATATCTCCTCCTGGAGGTGATACTGCACCAATTGCTGTAATTGCACCTTCTCTTCCATCTTTACCTAAACATACAACTTTACCAGCTCTTTCATAGTAATCTGCAAGTCTTGAACCTAGGTAAGCTGGGTATCCTTCATCACCAGGCATTTCTTCAAGTCTACCAGACATTTCTCTTAAAGCCTCTGCCCATCTTGAAGTTGAGTCTGCCATAATTGAAACTGAATAACCCATATCTCTAAAGTATTCTGCAATTGTTATTCCTGTGTAAATAGAAGCTTCTCTAGCTGCAACTGGCATGTTTGAAGTATTAGCTATAAGAACTGTTCTCTTCATTAAGCTTTCGCCAGTTTTTGGGTCTTTTAGTTCTGGGAATTCATTTAAAACGTCTGTCATTTCGTTTCCACGTTCACCACAACCAACGTAAACAACTATTTCAGCATCTCCCCATTTAGCTATTTGGTGTTGAACAACTGTCTTACCAGCTCCGAATGGTCCTGGTACTGCTGCTGCTCCACCTTTTGCTACTGGGAAGAAAGTATCTATAACTCTTTGCCCTGTAGTCATTGGAGCTGCTGGGTTTAATTTTTGTGCATATGGTCTACCTTTTCTTACAGGCCATTTTTGCATTAATTTAATATTTTTATCTCCATTTGCAGTTTCAACTACTGCAACTGTTTCTTCAATTGTGAAATCTCCACTGTTTATTGATTTTATTGTGCCTTCAATTCCATAAGGAATCATTATCTTTTGAACAACAACTGTTGTTTCTTGAACTGTACCTATAACATCTCCAGAAGAAACCTTATCTCCTACGTTAGCAGTAGCTACAAAAGGCCATTTCTTCTCTCTGTTTAATGATGGAACTGCAATACCTTTCTTTAAGAATGCTGATTGAGCAGCTTCCATAAATGCATCTAGTGGTCTTTGTATTCCATCAAACATTGATTCTATAAGTCCTGGTCCAAGTTCTACACTTAGTGGTTCTCCAGTTGTTATAACTGGGTCTCCAGGTCCTATTCCTGCAGTTTCTTCATATACTTGGATTGATGCCTTATCTCCTCTCATTTCTATGATTTCTCCAATAAGACCACTTTTTCCAACTTTACAAACATCATATATATTTGCTTCATCCATACCTTCAGCAACAACTAAAGGTCCTGAAACTTTAATTATCTTTCCGGTCTTCACCTTACCAACCTTCCTTCCTATAAAATATTAACGCCTACAGCTTTTTCTACGTTATCACTGATTCTTTGAGTACCTATATTTAATGTTCCTTGATTACTTGGAATTAATATTACAGCTGGAAGTACCATTTTATTGTATCTTTCAATAGTTTCTTCAATATCCTTTGCAACTTGTTCAGTTACAAATATAACTGCGTAATCATTCATTGCCATTTTATCTATAGTTTTTCTAGCCTCATCAGGTTCTACAACAGGGAAAACGTCTATTCCTAAAGCTTTAAATGCTAAAACTGAATCTTTATCTCCAACAACACCTATTTTTTTATACATAAATATCACGCAGCCTTTCTCTAATTACTTCCCCAGTAATATTATTGAGTTTGCCAACCATAATAATTCTAACAACTTTTATTTCTGTTTCCTTTGCATAGATATATGCTAATAAAGGTTCTCCTCCAAATGGAATCATCTTAGCTTCCTTCATAATATCCATTATGTAATTATCAATTAACTTTTCAAGTAAACTAGCAGAGCCATTTTTTATATATGAATCTACACCACTTTTTAATACTTCTGAATAATTAGTGAAGCTTAATTTATTTGGAATATTTTCTGTTGCATCTGTAAGTAATGTTACAAGAGTATCTTTATCAATAAAGCCTCCCTCAATTACTACTGAAAGTAAGAAATCTCTACCTTTCTTTTGCTTTTTAACTCTTAATAAAGTTTTAACATTATTTAAGTCTATTGTAGCTTTAACATATTTTTCTGCAAAAGTATCATTAAGACTTTTACAAATTGACATCATATCTTCAAACATATATTTATCTAATATAATATCAATTCTTTGAGGATCTTGTTTTGAATTAAAATCATCTATTGTTTCTTCTACTGCATTTCTCATTACTTTAGAAAGGTCTGATAAATTTCCGCTTTCAATTGATAATTTTAACTTAAAAGGATCTATTCTTCCTACTGAAATAAACATATCTGATAAGTCTTTCTTTAAGAACATTCCCTTTATTATAACTTTTAAATTATGATAGTCATATCTAATACCCATTAAATCAATAAGCTCTTTAGATGGAGACATATCATACATTTCATGATATATTCTCTTAAGCTCAGCACTTAAAATTTCTTCATAATCCTCTGGTCTTTTTACATTTGACATTACATTAGCATACTCTGTTTCTTGAAGCACCTTTAATGCATCTTCAGCAGAATTTGAATCTATCATTCTGTCTAATTTAGTCTTATCAAGGAGTCTTGTTTCTAATACTCTAAGTCTTGGTATAACTCGAGTAAATTGCATTTTATCCATTAATAAACCTCCTTAATTAAATAGTGCCTTTGCCACTTCTAGTTCCATTTCTTCTTTCATAGATTCTACTAAAGCTTCAAAAGTATTATTTATTTCTATTCCATCTTTTTCTAAAATAAATCCACCTTTAAAGTTTCCTACAGTTGAACTTAATTTTATATTTCCTTTTTTACCCTTTGCAGATACTTCATCATTAATTGATTTTACAAAAGCTTCATGAACTAATTTTTGTCCTTCTGCATTTAAAATTAAATTTTCATCACCAGTTACTGTTAAAGAAGTAACTCCATCTTTTATAAATTTTAAATATTCATCTTTTCCTAGCTTGCAAAGTTCTTCAACAGCCTTTTCAAAGACTTCTTTGATTACTGTTTGCTTAGCTTGAAGTTTTTCATTTCTTGCTTTAAGCTCTGCACTAGAAATAACTCTTTCTTTTCTAGTTTCAGCTTCACTTTCAGCTTTTTCTAGCATTGTAGCTTCTAAAGTTTTTGCTTCATCTTTTTTCTTATTAAGGATTTTAGCTTTTTCTTCTTCTGCTACTGCTAATATATTGTCTCTTTTAACTTCTGCATCCTTTAAGATTTTTGAAGTCAAGTTACCTATATTTGACATAGCTCCACATCCTTAATCTTAAAATGATTGAATTACTAATAATAATGATATAACGAATCCTAATAATGCATAAGTTTCAACCATTGCTGTTAAAACTATACCCTTAGTGTTGTGTTCTGGCTTCTTAGCTAATATTTGAACTGAAGCTGCTGCTGCTTTACCTTGAGCTATACCTGAGAATAAACCTGCAATTGCAACTGGTAAACATGCTAAGAATAAGTATAAACCTTGTGCTAAAGTAGTATCAGTTGATAAAGAGAACATAACCATAAGACCTACAACGAATCCATATAAACCTTGTGTACCTGGTAATAGTTCAAGAATTAATGCCTTACCAAACTTTTCTGGTTGTTCTGTTAAAAGTCCTGAAACAGCTTCACCTGCAAGTCCAACACCCTTTGCTGAACCTATACCTGCTAAACCAACAGCTAATGCAACACCTAGTGCACCAAAAATAAACCCTCCGAAATTTTCTGCTAAATATTGAACCCAAGTCATTTCCATTATAAAAATCCTCCTAAAAATTTATTGTTTTTTATTTTTTTAAATTTATAAACTTTTCTTCTGCTTTAAATGGAGCAAATGCTCTTCCTCCACCTTCATAGAACTTACCAAAATATTCAACATATTGTAATCTACATGTATGAACGTAAGCTCCTAATAGTGATAAAGCTAAATTAAATATGTGTCCAAATACAAATAATAATGGTCCAAATAGTATTAAGGCAACTATATTGCTACTAAATAATCCTATTATCATATTAAATGCTCCTGCAAGAGAACCACCTGCTAAACCTAATGCCATTAATCTTGTATAAGAAACTAAATCTCCTACATAACTTGTAATACCATATAATGCATATGCACCTTGACCTAATTCTGCTGCTTTGCTTCCTGCACCTCTACCATTTGTTAATACAATAACCACCATTCCAAATATCATTAAAACAATAGCTATATTCTTAACTATAGAAGGTACTCCACCTGCAAATGCTCCAACAAGAACTACTCCTAATGAGACAAGTGTAATTACCCATGAACCAACATCATAAAATGCATCTAATGGCTTTCCAGCTTTTATTAGCATATATGCTTTTATTCCAAGACCACAGAATATTTGAATTGCTCCAAATACTATTGAAAGTATTAGTATTGTTGTAATATCTTTATTAGTATCTATAAGTTTTGGTAAGTTTGGTATTAAATCTCCAAAGAAAGCGCCATATATAGCTCCAAAACCTATTGTTGGGAAACCTAAATAGAAGAAGAATTTAATAAATTTTCTTGTTCCTTCATCAAATTTAAATTTCTTAAGTGCATATCCTGTTGCTAGTATCATTAATAGTCCATATCCCATATCTGCTACCATCATTCCAAAGAATATTAGATAAAATGGTGTAAGAAGTGGTGTTGGGTCTATTTCATCATATCTTGGAGTACTATACATTTCTGTAATACTTTCGAAACAACTATTTAACTCATTATTTTTAAGCTTTGTAGGTACTTTATCATATTCATCTTCTTTTACATCTTCAAATGTAAGATAACTTTCATTACCTAAAACCTTATTTACAATATTAACAAGTTTTTCTTCATCTTCTTCTGCAAGCCATCCTTGAATGACCATAACATTTTCTGTTTTTAAGAAATTATTTGTTGCTTCTTTTCTAACAGTCATATTTTCATAGTATTCATTAACTAATTCTAAAGTTTTATACTCCTCATCAAAAGCAGCTAATTCTTCTTTAATAAAGAATTTTTCTGAATCAATTTTGGCTATTCTATCCATTGAATCATGAATAGTTTTTAAAGGAGCAACTTTTTCTTCTGATTTAAATTGACTAAATCCAAGAGCTCTTAATTTTTCAGTAACCTCTTCTTTTTGTTCTGTATTACACATTACAAAAAAGAATGTTTCATCATTGTTACTTGATATAACTTCAAAATAACAATCCGAAAGTTCAGAATTTAAGTTTTCTTCATTTTGTTTAGGAATACTACCTAAAAATGTTGGTATTTTTAGAGATTCTAAATCTTCAAATGAAGCATCAAAGCTTTCCCATGGTGAAAGAGAATCAATGGTAGCTTGTAGCTTAGTTTTTTCATTATCTAACTTATTAAACTCAGCTTCTTTTTCTTTAACCTTATCAAAAATAGCTTCCCAGTTACTGTTTAGTACTTTTTCTTCTAATTCCTTTAAAGTTAATTCTACCTTTCCTTCTTTTAAAGCCTTTAATCCTGATTTTTGAGGAACATATTCTTTTAAGAAATTAAGTGCAAATTTAGCTTTAGACAATTTTTCTTCACACTCTGCATATTCTGAATCAAGCCCATCTTTGCTTAAGCCTTTAAAATCTTCATTATTTTCTAAGAAGTCATTATCTTGAAGATTAATAAATTCTACTTCAGCAAAAGATTGTAACTTTTCTAAAAGCTTAGCTCTTTGTGATTCAAAAGCAAGCAAAGTGAATTTTTTCATCTTAACTATTGCCATTTACTTTCACAATCCTCTCAATTACTAATTTAACAGCACTCATCTTCTTTTCAGTAGATATGTTGTAAATATCTTGTGAGTCTTTCTCACCTTGTTTTAGAATTGGCTCAGCTTTGCTTTGCCCTTCTGCTATAGCCTTTTCAATAATGCTGTTACACTTTTCTTTAGCAGCTACTATAGCCTTTTCATACTGACTTTCAGCATCTTCATTGGCTTGTTGAAGTATTTGTTTTGCTTTAGCTGTAGCATCTTTAATTATATTATCTGCTTCAGCTTCTACATTTTTGATTTGTGTTATTGCTTCTAATGCCAAGATATCACCACCTTTTTCTCTGTTTACACATTGTATGATAAACATATATGAATTAATACTTTATATAGTATTAATTACTTCATATTATTCTATTATACACTTTTCACTGTATTTTTCAATATTTTTATACTTTAAATGAGTTCAAATTTGTTTTTTTTATTTTTTAGGGCTATTTTTTTATATATTTAACTTATTGTACAGTTTTAGTGTAATTTTATTTTTTCCCCTTCATTTCCTATTAAATAATAAACATCTTTCCTTTCTATTTCCTTTTCATTTATGAATTTATCAATATCTATTGAAAAATATTCAACTGAAAATCTTCTAAAGGAGTATTCATCTCTATATTTATCTTTTATTTCTTCTTCTATATTTTTATCTATATTACTTCTTAAAAACTCAGGAATTCCTCTTTTCTTATTAAAAGATAAATAATCATAACGTATAATATCAACTAAATAATCTTCTTTCCCTTTTAATATTTCCATATTAAAGTCCAAAAATACCTTATAATATTCTGTATTTCCTATATTTTTATTGAAGTATCCTTTATTTTCAAAATAATTTCCTAATTCATAGAAAAATTCATATGGTGTTTCAAACTTTTTATAGAAAAATTCTAATGTTGTATTAAATTTTTGACTATTATAATATTTATCAACTACAACTTCTACCCTTTTTAGTATTTGAATTTCATCATAGGATATTTTATCTGTACTTAAGATTTCATATGGTGGATATGGTGAATACTTCATATTATAAAGACTAGAATCTCTTCTCATATCTGAACCTTTTAAAAGCTTTAAAAAACCTAATTGAATTTCTTCTGGTTTTATACTATGTACATCATTAAAAGATTTTACAAAGGAGTTATAATCTTCTCCTGGAAGTCCTGCTATTAAATCTAAGTGTTGATTTATATTATTTATAGATAAAAGCTCTACAACCTTCTCTTTTATATCACTAAAATTAACAAATCTATTTATATTTTTAAGAACATCATCATTAGTTGTTTGAACACCAACTTCAAATTGAAATCTTCCCTTTGGTGCTTTTCTTAAAAGTTCTATTTCTTCATTTTTTAAAATATCTGCTGATATTTCAAAATGAAATTTTGTGTTTGTATCTGCTTTAATTAAAAAATCCCAAACAGCCATTGAATATTTATGATTACAATTAAAGGTTCTATCTACAAATTTAACAAGCCTAACTCCCTTTTTAATAAAAAAGTCTAACTCTTCTAATGTTCTTTCTATACTATGAAATCTTACTCCATGAGTAGTTGAAGATAAGCAATATTTGCAATTAAAAGGGCATCCTCGACTACCTTCATAGTACACTATTTTATTATTTAAATCCTCATCCTCTTCATAAGGAAATACTATTTCATCCATATTCATTAAAGGTCTTAATCCATTAAATATTACTTCATTATTTTCTCTATAATATAAACCCTTTATATCACTTAAATTTTTTCCTCCTAGTTTATACTCTACAAAATCTCTATAGGTTTTTTCTCCTTCTCCTTCAATTAAATAATCTCCTACATGTTCCTCCATAAAGGTTTTACTATCATAAGATACCTCAGGACCGTTGCATAAAACTTATAAAAAGTTATAAATATATAAATTTTACTTTGTTTCCTTCTTCATAAAGCTCTATTTTGA
>ENA-ORKV01000409-ORKV01000409.1-human-gut-metagenome-genome-assembly--contig:-NODE-409-length-53686-cov-4.352068_pt1 | contig 53686 bp, 34 predicted proteins | sample MGYA00243058_ERZ508805 | MGnify/ENA primary metagenome ERZ508805 (study PRJEB26277, sample SAMN04329770) | human gut metagenome | biome: human-associated habitat | host: Homo sapiens | place: USA...
TCTGGTTGACAATCAAGATATCAACAGATAGCTTCTTCATGTATTCATCAATGTATGCCTTACGTTCTTCTTTGTCCCCTTCATCATGCAAGATTAAAGAAGCCTTCAGCGGTTTTGTATGGTGTCCGTAAGCAACCATCGGTTCAGCAGCCATCATCAGATTTTCATCATATTTCTCATCTATATACAATGACTTGTTGAAACGTTCCTGCCACAAACGATACATTTCACGGGCTTGAGGATTTGTCTTGCACACAATCATCGCCCCCACCGTATCATCATTCTGTTCTATGCGGAACCGTCGGAAATCGGAAATAATATAGTCTATCAATGCATTGAGGTAAGATTCATGCTCAATGATCTTGTTTCGGTCAATATCACTTTTTCTGACTTCAATACCACCTGCCAGTTTGTCAAGAATACTCTCTATTTTTTCTTTATAGATTGTTTCTACTGGTTCTCGCATGAGTTTCAGAGTATAGCCGTCTGCTATTGACTTGTCGTAATAATAGGTATCAATGTAATCACCGAATACACGCCAGGACTCCCTCTCCTCTTTTAACAAAGGCGTGCCTGTCAAAGCAATTTTTATAGCATCCTTATCGGCTGCTAATAGGTTTGCCAAGAAACTTCCCTGTGGATTGTAACCTCTATGGGCTTCGTCGATAAAGAATATACGCTGTAAACGGATGCTGTAATTGGAATCAATCTGTATTTTGGCAGAATCCTGTTTGAATTTCTGTATATTGACCACCATTATTTCCGCTTTTCCTTCTGCATTTTCAGTCAAATTCGTGCTGCGTATATCTGACATCAATTCATCCCTGCTGTTAGCAGTTCTGACAGACAGCCCTCTTGCCACAAATTCATCCTTTGCCTGTTCCATCAAGTCAAGACGGTCAACAATGAAATAAAATTTCACAGCCGTTTTCTTTGCCGCATAAAAATCTGTCAGACTACGTACGGAATAATATGCCAAGGCTGTTTTTCCACTGCCTTGTGTATGCCAGATAATACCGCTCTTGATACCATTATCCAATTTCTTTCGAATGGCAAAAGAGGCAAAAAGCTGCTGATAACGCATTACATGTTTTTCCAACTGGGTGGTCTTACTGCCGTCTTCCAATTCGATCTTTCTGTCCACATAGGCAAAACCATATCTTAGTAAAAACAGAAATCTCTCTTTACTAAGCATCGATGTTAGAATCCTGTTGGTCGGAGTATTTATATCTTTGTTTGTATTATATTCAGGCAGGTTCTTGATAACCACACAATTCCTGTGTTGCAATATCTGTTTTTCCGTACTGTCAGATATAGCCTTATAAGGATACCCTGCTACAAAACCTTTATCAGCCTCACGGAAGACGTTGAAGAATGCTTTGTTCTTGGACGTACAGCAATAGAATGCTCCTTGAATCGGAACTCTACTTTCATTGTCATACTCCTGATTGTTGGAAAATATCATCAACTGAGTAACATTCAGGAATCTCCGGAATTTTTCGTTACTCATTCGCATGTTAATACGCTCCCTTTCTGCCAGAATGCCGTCATGGTTATTCGGCTTCTTGACCTCAATAAAGGCTAATGGAAGCCCGTTTACAAAACATGTTATGTCCGCTCTAAAACTGTCTCCGCTATCCTGATCCTCACACTCAAATTCAGTGGTTACATGCCATTCGTTACGATCGGCATTTTGGAAGTCTATCAGTTTTATATTACTGTTGGAAGATAGTTTATTATAAAACTCCCTTCCAAGGTCATTATTGTTAAGTGTCAATATGATTTCACTCAACAATTGCTTTACCTGTAAATCGGACAGCTCTGGGTTCAGACGTTTAACGCTACGCAAAAACACATCCGTCAGAATATTAGTCTTGCTGTTATATTCTGTTATATTGTCCAAATATGTATATCCAAGCCTACACAAATGCATGGCAGCAGGAACCTGCACACGTGTGTTTTCATTGAATTTATATTCTATGAGCTTCATCTTTCTTCTTTATCGGTTATCAGGTCTTTTAAATCTACCTGTAGGATAACAGCTATTTGCTGAAGGGTCTCCAGGTTTGGTTGAATCCTATTGCATGCATAAGCATTAACCATACTGAAACTTTTGCCAAGTTGTTTAGCCAACCATGTTTGTGAAATGCCTTTTTCTGCCAATACTGCTTTTATCCTATTCAGTTTCATGTTATGTCTTGATTTAATAATGCAAATATAGGGAATTATATTCGATAAATCGATTTATTTCCCCTATATTTGCACAAACCTAATCACATAATAATATGCAATCAACTTTGGCATTCATATCTCACAGAAGTACTCAGAAGGCCTTTGTTAAAAAAATAGTGGATATAGTAAAACGGGACAACTGCATTGTTGATGACTTCGATTTTTATCCTGCAACCAAAACAATGGACGAAATAGTTCGAAATCTAAATCATGCACCGATTTTTGTTTTACTTATATCTCAAGATGCGCTCAAGTCTAATTGGGTGCAGTTTGAGATGTCGAAAGCTCGACAACTTTACGACTCAGGTAAAATTAAAGAGTTTTTGCCTTATATAATTGACGAAGAGGTAAAATTGGAAGAGTTACCATTATGGATGACTCGAGACTGGAGTTTAAATATAAAAACGATAACATCTCCGAAAATTATAGGTCAATTTATTATTGAGGCTCAACGAAAGATTCGTTGTAGTGAGAATAGTGCATATGGAAAGCTTATAAATACTTTTATCGGACGTAGCAATGAATTAGATGAATTTCAGAAGGCTATGTACGATAGTGTGCAAATGCCTCATCGCTCATTAGTAGTATCTGGCAAACCTGGGAGTGGTAGAACGAGATTTATCCAGAAATGCATTCAGGATAGTAACGGATTATCATTTATTCCAGAAGGATTTCAAATAAAGCTATCTCAAAAATCATATTTAGATAATTTTATTCTCCAATTGCATGAAGGTTTAGGGCTAAGTAGGGCTTCATATGAGGACATTCTTAAATTAGATTATGAACATCAGATAGCTAAGTCGGTATCTTACATTAATCGGATAATCAATGCTCACTCTTTTTTATTGATAGAGGATGAGATGAGTTTTGTGTTATATGATGGAACTATTTCTGAATGGGGGAAAAAGATTATATCCCATCCAGCCATGATAGATTCTTTAAAGATATTTATAAGTAGTAGAGTTAAACCTAGATATTCCGAGTTAAGAGCATATCCTCAAATAATTCACATAAATCTTTCTGGTTTTACAAAAGATGAACGCAAACGCTTTTTTGTAAACTATTGTCGTTACTATAATGTTCAAATAGAGGATAATGACGTTGAATATTTTATTGATAAACTCAAGTCCTCACCTCAGCAGCTTGAGCATGCTGTACTCGAAATTAAAAATAAAAATGTAAAAACTGCAAAAAAGAATATTGATAGTCTTGTAGCAATTGGAGATGAAGTTTTTTCTAGAGTGATTAGTTGGTTTAAAGGGAATAATACAGCTCTTACTTTAGCGAAAGTGCTTTCAGAAGTTGATATGATAAGTTTCGAGTTATTAGAACAATTGTATGAGGAAGATTACCCAGAAATAGAACAACTAATAAATCAGTTCGAATCATTATCCATTTTAAGTTTTTATGGTCCCGGTGGTAATAATATCAGTTTAGATGGAGGTGTGGCGGATTATATACGTAGAAGTAATTTGGAATTGGATTCTATAATGAAAAACCGTATTGAGGAAATAATTTGTAATAAGATAGATACTGTTGAAGATGATTTAGGTGAACTGTCAGTATTCTTGTATGATTTACGGAAGCAGTTATTGTCGGGTAAAGGTGTTGCATATATCATGCCTTCCATTGTTATCAGTACTGTCATAGACCTTTATGATCGGGGGCGTTATGAAGAAGTGAAAAAGATTTGTTTACATGCTTTGGAAGATAGTTCAAGTTATACAGATGAACCTTTGCAGGAGTTGTATTATAGGTTATGCCAAGTTCTAGCTCGAATGAAAAATATAGATTTTTTTAAATATATTAATAAAATATGTAATAAAAGTAGTAAAGACTTTCTTTTGGGATTTTACTATCGATATAAGGCAGATTATCCTAAAGCAGAGGAATATCTCCTTAAAGCTTTAGGCACCAATCCAAGTATGCAAATTGCTAGACGTGAATTAGTAAATGTTTATTTGAATCAACGCGAATATGGGAAAGCTCTCCCTTTAGCAAAAGAGAACTATAATAGTAAATCAACTAATCCATATCACATAGAAGCTTATTTTCGTTGTTTAGTAAATCATTATCCGTGGGATACTGAAATAAAAGATATGCTTAACTGCCTCCTTAAAGAGATGTGCGAAAGCATTAGTAAACGTAAGGAGGAACTTTTAGCATCTATGCAATTGGAATACTTTATTAAATCCAGAAGTTATACCAAGATGGAAATAAAAGATAGGATACAAGAAACATTGGCTCAATATCCTGACTCACCTCAAGTTTATAGGATTAAAGAAGAATATGAAAATGATAAGAATAGATTTTGTGCCAATTAGATATTGCTAAAAGGAATTTTGTTTCAATACACTATAATCGTTATGCGTAATATTTGTTTGTCCAACTATTCCTCCTATCGCCTCAGACCGTCTCAGACGGTGCAGTTTGTCTGTGCAAAATTCATTGATTCTGGTGTAACACAATGATAATCAATATAGACAAATTTCTTCAACGAAGAAGAATATTGATTCCTTTTGAATAGATTAAACGATTAAAAAACCAACGAGATAGACAAAGAGATTTGTCTATCTCGTTGGTTTTATGGTCTTTGATAGTACGATTTGTCTAAAATAACATTACTTTGCTTCTCCTCAGAAATATTAATATAGGAAAGGAAAGCGTATAGGCAGACCGAAAAAACTATACCTATTGGGTAAATATCATCTTCATACTACAAAGGTGAGAGATAAAGAAAAGTCTATCCTGTTGAGTTGAAATACACTTGGAACAGGCCAGTAATTCGCAAGACTACAAATGTTACAAGACCTGTACCGAACCACGCTGCAAGGAATTTATAGAAGTGTTTTTCTTTGTATTCTATGCCTGCGCCATGTTGTCAATGTGATGACTTTGCAAGAAACAAGCTGCACATGATTCCCTTTACAGAACCAGCTATACATATTTTGAGACAATGGCAAGAGAAGCATGAAGGTTACCGTTATATGTTTAATCTGGTGAAGGATAATCTGGAATTTGTCGAGTAATCCGAGGGAGGCTTCTGGAGTTTACAGGAAAAGTCCATAAACACAATATGAACTTTTTGTCCGGCGACAAAAAAGTCCCGTCGGGATTTGGCAGGCTCCGAACTGTTGTACCAAAATCATCTTCGGCGGCAACCACGATCGCACCCTCGAAACAACATTCAGAAGTCAATACGCAAATAAAAACACGACACCGACTATTATAATTTTATTATCTAACAATTTGTGTATCATTATTAATCGGCATGATATATTTGTTTAAATGAGTTATCTTTTAATAGAATAGTGAAAAATTTTTACTCAGTGAAGAAAGTAGTCCAATATATTTTGTAGAAATACTATTGCAAAATTTATTTCAAATTATTTGGAATTTTCAATGAGCTCATTTATTTTTGTAGCAAATCTATTGAAAAAAATGAGAAAGTTGAAAGAAATAGCCACCATACAGACGGGGGTTTATTTAAAAAGTGCACCTTCGCCCGACACCTATTATTTGCAGGTGAACGATTTTGACGATAATGGAATTTTGCACCCAACGGTCAAACCAACGACCATCGTCGCCCCCAAGGCAGCGCGTCATCTGCTCACAACCGACGACCTGCTACTAGCTGCCAAAGGAGACAAAAATTTCTGTACGACCGCACCTGTCCAGATAGGCCGATGCGTGGTTTCGCCTTCGTTTCTCATTATCCGCATTGCCGACCCGACCCGTGTTTTGCCCGAGTACGTGTGCGGATTTCTCAACCTGCCGACCACAAGACAATTGCTCACGGCTCAATTCAAAGGGTCGGCCATTACCTCGCTCAGCAAATCGGATTTGGAAGAGATCGAAATCCCCATTCCCTCACCGAAGCAGCAACAAACCTACATTGCCCTCACCCGGCTGCAACGTCGGGAGCAGGCACTATACAGGGCTATTGCCGAGCGGCGCAAACAACTTATCGATTACAAACTGACCAAAACATACAGAGATGAACAATAAAATCACCCAAGACGACATCAACAAAGTGGTATGGAAAGCCTGCGACACTTTCCGAGGTGTCATCGACCCCAGCCAGTACAAAGATTATATCCTCACGATGCTTTTCCTGAAATACGTCAGCGACGTGAGCAAATCGAAATTCCGGGAGTATCTCCAACGCTACGACGGCGATACGGAACGGGCGCAACGGGCCATGCGCCGTGAGCGGTTTCAAGTGCCCGAAAACAGTTCGTTCGATTACCTCTACGAACGACGCAACGAGCCCAATATCGGCGAGCTGATCGACATCGCGTTGGCCGATCTCGAATTCGCCAACCGCGAGAAGCTGAGCAGCGAGGACGGTAGCGGCATTTTCCGCAACATCAGTTTCAATAGTAGCAACCTCGGCGAGACCAAAGAGCGCAACGTGCGGTTGAAACAGCTGCTCATCGATTTTTCGGACGAGCGGTTGCAATTCGACGAGTCGCACCTCGACAACAACGACGTTATCGGCGACGCTTACATGTTCCTTATCGAGAAGTTCGCCAGCGATGCCGGGAAGAAGGCTGGGGAATTTTTCACACCGAAGGAGGTTTCGACCCTGCTGGCCCGGCTGACCAAGAGTGCCCCCGGCTCGCGCATCTGCGACCCGACGTGTGGCTCGGGCTCGCTGCTCATCAAGGCGGGCCGCGAGGTGGGGTCAGGCAACTTCTCGCTCTACGGGCAGGAACTCAACGGCAGCACTTGGGCTCTGGCCATGATGAACATGCTACTCCACGGCTTCGACAGCACCACGATCCGCTGGGGCGATACGTTGCGTAACCCCAAGCTCAAAGAGGGCGATACGTTGATGAAGTTCGACACCGTAGTGGCCAACCCTCCTTTCTCACTCGAAAAGTGGGGCGCCGATGAAGCGGCTGACGACCCCTACAACCGTTTTTGGCGCGGCATTCCTCCCAAGAGCAAAGGCGACTGGGCTTTTATCTGCCACATGATCGAAGTAGCCAACGTACATGGCAAGGTAGGCGTTGTCGTGCCCCACGGTGTACTGTTCCGAGGAGCCAGCGAGGGCAAAATACGCCAACAGACCATCAAAGAGAACCTCGTCGAAGCCATCATCGGGCTCCCGGCCAACCTCTTCTACGGAACGGGCATCCCAGCCGCCATCGCCATCTTCAACAAGGCCAAAACGACGACCAATGTCCTCTTCATTGACGCCAGCCGTGAGTTTGAGAACGGCAAGAACCAGAATTGGCTGCGCCCCGAGGATATCGACCACATTGTCACCACCTATCGCCGTTTTGCAAAGGGCAAACTTCCGGCCGGCATCGTCGAGGAGCGCTATGCCTATGTGGCCCGGCGTGAAGAAATTGCCGGCAATGACTACAACCTCAATATCCCCCGCTATGTCGACACCTTTGAGGAGGAGCCCGAAATCGATATCGTGGCTGTGCAGCATGAAATCGATACACTCGAATCAAAGTTAGCCGAGGTGCAAGCCCAGATGAAAGGTTATTTGAAAGAATTGGGATTTTAACCGGCAAACCACATGAATACAAACGATACCACAACAATACCACAGGGCTATAAGACGACTCCGCTGGGGATTATTCCGCAAGAATGGGAAGTGAAAAGAATTAAAGATTTCGGCTCTGTCATCACAGGATGCACACCCTCAACTTTTGATACTGAGAATTATGGAGGAAGCTATATGTTTGTTAGTCCTTCCGATTTATCAGAGGGTACAAAATATATTACAACTACTGAAAAAAGACTCACTAATAAAGGATTCTCCCAAACTCGCAAAATTCCGAAAGGTTCAATATTATTCACATGTATTGGATCAACTATTGGTAAAATAGGTATTGCAAGTCAAGATTTAGCCACTAATCAACAAATTAATTCCGTAATAACCAACGATGAGTATCTATTTTATGCTCTGTCCTTTCAGTCTGATAGAATTAGAATATTAGCAAATGAGCAAGCCGTACCGATAATTAATAAATCGGACTTTGAAAAAATCAAAGTTGCATTTCCGCCGTTGGAGGAGCAGCGGAAGATTGCGGAGGTGTTGGGCGTGTGGGATGAGACAATTGAAAAGCAGGCGCGGTTGGTGGAGAAACTCGCCCTGCGCAAACGTGGCTTGATGCAGCGACTCCTCTCCGCCAAACTCCGGCTTCCCGGGTTCTCCGAAAAATGGGAAGAATTAAAAATAAACAAGATAGCAAAAATAAAGAAAGGTGAGCAAGTCAATAAAAATGTCCTATTCTCAAAAGCAAAATATCCTGTCATAAATGGAGGTATCACCCCTTCCGGGTACTTAGATACATATAATACAAAAGCAAATACTATCACGATAAGCGAAGGTGGCAATTCGTGTGGCTATGTAAACTTTATGACTACTCCCTTTTGGAGTGGAGGACATTGCTATACAATTGATGTAACAGATAAAATAAACAACCTATTCATCTACCAGTTACTCAAACATAACGAAAAATACATCATGTCCTTACGAGTAGGATCAGGACTACCGAATATTCAAATTAAAGATATTGGGAACCTTAAATTTATGATTCCTAGCTATCATGAGCAAACCGCCATTGCGAAAGTATTGACCGCGGCCGACCGCGAGATTGAGCTGGCCAAAGAGAAGCTCGAACGGCTCCGCCGTCAAAAGCGCGGCCTTATGCAACAACTTCTCACTGGTAAAAAACGAGTAAAATGAAAAAGATAATAGTATATTGTATACCAATATTATTCCCGATTATTTTCCAAATAATTTGGGATATAATAAACGACAATCATAAGGAACTAACAATTGAAGAATACAAGAATGTACCGATTAATAATATTTATGGAAATAATTTTTCCATATATTACTTAGATTCTATCAAAGTAGATAACAGATATTCCGTAATAGAATATAGAATAACCAACACAGGGAATACAACAATTTTAGGCTTTGGGGATAAGAGTGATATTTTGACGGAAATGAATAGATTGCCTATTATAAACGACAATTTATCTGATTTGAAGCTAATACAACTCATTCCAAATAGAATTGCAGAACTTGATGACAAGAATAGATTAACATTTAAACAATGGAAGCCCCAAGAATACATTGATTTAGTATGTATTTCCACTAATGATAGCATTATCAATATTAGTGATCGAGATGTAAAAGACATCAGTATACTTTACAAAAAGATAGATAACAAAATAACAAGATTTGAGAAAATATCAATGTCAACAAAATGGATTGAAGTAATATGTTATTCCATAAATCTAATCGCAGTTATATTATATCTGTCTTTTGATCTCAAATATAAATGTAAACTAGAAAAGACACTTGATCCCTTATGTAATCAGTATCCGATTATTATAATCTTTATATTATGGATTATATGTTTACTTTACTTTTTTTCTTTGCCTATCCGGTGGATGTTATAAAAATTAAGTATGATTTCATTTCAAGAAAACCATATTAGCCAAATACCGACGTTGGTAAAGATTGAGAAAACCATTAACAAAAACGAGTGAAAAATATGAATAACACAGCACCCACCCAAATCAAGCGAAGGATTGAAAAGGAGTCATGCCCACTAAATGAATTCGTACGCTCCGTTCAAGAGATTTTCTTGGACAAAGGGAATGTCTGTTTGTTAATCGCAGGGATAGTCTATTGGATTTTCAGCCCGTTTTTTGAATTGTTGTTTTCACGCTATTGGGTTGCACCGTTTCTTTCCTGTTTTCAAAATGGGGTGTTGACTCAAACAGTAGCTTGGGCAGTCATAGTCGGGATTGTTGTCAAATGCGGAATAGCTTGTAGAAACAGGAAACGAATTTCAGAAATACGGCTGTATCGCTGGATTTTGATTACTGCGATATGGGCCGTGGTTCGTTTTAGCGATGCATGGAGTTTTGTCCCTTGGGTAGGCTGCGTGACCTATTTCGATATTGTCCCGTTTTATGCTTTTTCGATCGGGGTGGCGTATGTGTGCCAATTTATCAAAAGCAAACCCTCCGAGGCAATTGAGGAGGAAGGGTTTGAATGCGACGAGCCTATTGAAACGGGTGAAGACGATTTGTTGGGTCGCCGTGAATTTGCACACACGCTGGCCCGAAAATTACTGAAAACCCAGTCGGGACACCAATCGTTTGCCATGGGGATATTGTCGTCATGGGGCTATGGGAAGACATCGTTTTTGAATTTAATAAAAGAAGAGTTAAAGCTCCATGGGGCTATCTGCATAGATTTTTCACCTTGGATCTATGGGAAAGATACAGATTTGATTCGAGAGTTTTTTACCGAGGTGGGAAAGCTGTTGCGGAGATATGCCGATACCTTGCCTCGCGATATGATGGAGTACGCTCAAATTTTGGAAAAAAGCGAATCGACTTCGTGGTTATCGATGTTGCTGTCGCTGGGAAATACGGGGCATAATTTGGAACAACAGGGCAATTTGTTGAAGCAGTCTCTACAAAAAATAGACCGACCCATTGTTGTCTTTATCGACGATTTGGATCGCTTGGGTGGCGATGAAGTCATGGAGGTATTGAAGTTGATACGCAATGCTGCTAATTTTTCGGAAATTAAATTTGTGGCGGCTTATGACCGGGCTTATTTGGTCGAAGCCATCAAGACACAAAATGTAGAGTCAGCGAATTGTTATTTGGAAAAGATTTTTCAAATAGAATATACATTGCCTGCTTTTGAGCGCGAAAAACTGGAAACATACTTAAAAGAGGAGTGTAACAAGTTTGTACGAAAAGAGGAGCAAGAGGCGTTGACGAAAATCTTCGATTCGAAAAGGTCTACTGAAAGTATTGCTATTGAAGAACTTGTGACCCTGCGCGATGTAAAGCGCTATCTCAATTCGTTGAAGAGTAGCTACAAGAAGCTGGCTGGCAATGTTATGCTTCGCGATTTAATGAATTTGGAAATTCTACGATTGAAATACAAGCCTATTTATGACCAGTTAAGCCAACAATGGGAACAAATCCTCAGGTATAAAGAAGGAACATTAAAATTGTATGAAATCGAGAAGAACAAAAGAGAGGGTATTTCGGAATATCTAAATATGCCTTCGTATGAAGTAACTACTCTATTGACTGCTATGGGATATACCGAAATAGAGATTAGTCGTATAATCCGCATAGTGAAATTTTTATTCCCTCCATTCAGATTATCAGCGGAGTATGGTGCAATCAACAACAAAGACTCTATTGAAAGATACTTTTATAGTAATTTATCGGATAAAGATATTCCTATCGAGGGATTCGACAATTTATGGGGGAAAGAGTATAGTGATATAACAACAGAGGTCGATAAGATACTTGAAAAGAATCAAGTCATTTCATTGGTCAATCAACTGTCTGGTTTTGAACCTAAAAGTGCTGCAATATGTGCAAAGGTGGTGGGCATCATGTTTTATGTAGGGACTAAATCGACACAAACAGGTAGCCTTTATAGTGATGTTTTAAAGAAAATAGATTCGTTACCGTATTATCCAGATAGTGATGTAGATATAAAATCATTCCTTTTAAGTATCATAGCTGATAATGGTGTTAGCGATTATATAGCTGAATTTCTATTCTCGGAATATCGTTCCCTTGAAAAACATCTCTTGTTTGAAGAAATCAACGAACTAGAAACTAACTATTTACAAGAGGCTATTCGACAAGATTTACCATTGGTAAAAATCTATGACTATATGTATCGAGCGACCCATAAAAGACATGATGATGTGAAGAATGAACGGGCCAATACGCTATTTAAAGAGTATGCCGACAAACATATAGAAGAATTCTTGCAGAGCCTGGTGAGCTACATGAGACCCAATGAAGGCCGTTATTCAGTAAGTCTTTTTGCTAAAAGGGTATGGGGATCATGGAGTAATTTCAAAGACTATGTAAATTCCATTCCGTTTCAGAACCCGATCATCAATGAGTTCAAAGATTTTTTAAACGAATACCTCAGTACAGGTTCTGAATATCCAATCGCTTATAAATTTAAGCATATAAATGTAGAAAATGAAATAATATAACTATGCCCATTTCATTCAAAGAAGACCATATCAGTCAAATACCGGCATTACTGATGCTGGAGAAGTTGGGATACACCTACTTGACCCCCGACGAAGCGTTGGCCCTGCGGGGCGGAAACCTTGCCAACGTGCTACTAGAACCTGTGTTGCGCAAACAGATTGCGGCGATCAATGTCGTGCAGGTGAGTTCGACTCGAACTACGGTATTCTCTGAGCAGAATATTACCGCCGGAGTAGAAGCGTTACGCAACGTCCCGATGGACGAGGGGTTTATGGAGGCTTCGCAAACAGTTTATGACTTGCTCACGACCGGGAAGACGCTCGAACAGATTGTTGACGGCGATCGCAAGAGTTTCGTGATGCAATACATCGACTGGAAGAATCTGCATAACAACGTCTTCCATGTGACCGAGGAGTTTGCCGTGAGCCGCACGGGAATGACCGAAACCTATCGGCCCGACATCGTGCTCTTCGTAAACGGCATTCCGCTCTGCGTGATCGAGTGTAAGCGTCCCGACGTGAAAGGCTCCATCGAGCAGGCCATTTCGCAGCACCTCCGCAACCAAAAGTCCGATGGTATTCGTTCGTTGTATCTCTACTCGGCCTTGTTGTTGGCCGTGAACCGTCAGGAGGGGAGTTACGCCACGACAGCCACACCCGAGAAATTTTGGGCACGGTGGCGCGAGCAATTCGTCGACCACGAGGAGGAGGTGCGCTATCGGCAGGAGTTGGACAAGGTAGTGAACACGCCACTGATGGACGACAAACTCTTCGGAGAGCGATTCGGCTATGTGCGCCACAATTTCGAAGAGCTCTACACACAACGGGTCACGCCGTCGATACAGGACGAATATCTATACAACTTGTGTCGGCCCGAGCGGCTATTGGGGCTAATGTTCGGTTTCACGCTCTACGACGACGGCATTAAGAAGATAGCACGCTATCAGCAATATTTCGCCGTGCGACAAACGATGCAACGTGTGCGCCATATCGAGGGCGGACGACGACGGGGCGGTGTCATCTGGCATACGCAGGGAAGCGGCAAGTCGTTGACGATGGTGATGTTGGCTCAGGCGATTATCCTCGACAAAGAGATCCGCAACCCAAAAATCATTCTCGTAACCGACCGTACGGACCTCGATCGGCAGATTACAGGGACATTTCGCAAATGCCAGATTCATGTAGAAAACGCCACAACGGGAAGTAAACTCGTGGAGTTGCTCAACAGCAAAAGTGACGCCGTCGTCACGACCATTATCAACAAATTTGAAACAGCCGTGCGCAGCATACGCACCCCGCTGACCACCTCCAACATTTTTGTGCTTATCGACGAGGGACACCGCAGCCAATATGGCGAGATGGGTATCAAGATGGAGAAGACACTCCCGAATGCCTGCTTCATTGCCATGACCGGCACGCCGCTGATGAAGAAGGAGAAAAACACAGCCCGAAAGTTCGGCGGCATTATCCAGCCGGTTTACACCGTCGACCAAGCCGTAGCCGACAAGGCAGTCGTGCCTCTGCTGTACGAGGGACGCATGGTGCCGCAGGAGGTACACGAGGAGACGATCGACCGCTATTTCGACAAAATTTGCGGCTGGATGAGCGACACGCAACGGGCCGACATGAAGAAGAAATTCAGCCGGGCCGACCAAATAAATCAGACCCAGCAACGCATCTATGCCATTGCATGGGACATTTCGCAACACTTCCAGGAAAACTGGCAGGGGTCGAAATTCAAAGGTCAGTTGGTGGCTCCCCGCAAACGTATCGCAATTCTTTACAAGCAGTATCTCGATGAGATAGGTATTGTGTCGTCGGAGGTACTGATTACCTCGCCCGATACCCGTGAGGGCGAAGAGGAGGCCTTCGGCGAGACCTCGAATGTGGAGGTGGCCTTCTGGAAACGTATGATGGACGAGCACGGTACGGCCAAAAAGTACGAAACAAATATCATCAACCGTTTCAAGAATAGCGACAAGCCAGAGATTATCATCGTGGTGGACAAGCTCCTGACAGGATTTGACGAACCACGCAACACGGTGCTTTATCTCGACCGCAAGTTGAGAGATCACACATTGTTGCAGGCCATTGCCCGCGTCAACCGCATCTGCGACGACAAGGAGTTCGGATATATCATCGACTATTACGGCGTATTGGGATCGCTCAATTCGGCGTTGGAACTATATACCGATTTCGATCAAGAGGATCTCGAAGGAATCTACACCGATATCTCGGAGGAGGTGGACAAGCTGCCTCAGAAGCACGCCGAGGTGTGGGAGTTGTTCAAGGAAGTGCGCAACACGACCGATTTCGAAGCCTTCGGCAATCTGCTGCGAGAGGAGGATCGGCGTATACTCTTCTATGAAAAACTGCGAGCCTATGCCCGAACGCTGAAAATTGCGCTTTCGTCGATAGCTTTCCATCAAAGTACGCCTCAAAAGTTGGTAGAGCGTTATAAAAATGACCTCACCTTTTTCTTCAAACTGCGTAATTCCGTACAGGAACGATACTCCGATACGGTCGATTACAAACAATACGAAGGACAGATTCAGAAACTGATCGACACGCATATCGAAAGCGGCGAAGTTCAAATTATTACTGACTTGGTGAATATCTTTGACAAGGAAAAGTTTGCCGAGGAAGTGGAAAGGATCTCCGGGAAAGCTGCGAAAGCCGACACGATTGCCTCGCGAACGGCCAAGTATATCACTGAAAACATGGATACCGACCCAGCTTTCTATAAAAAGTTCTCGCAGATGCTCAAAGAGACCATTTTACAATATGAGCAGGGGCGAATCGACGAAACGGAGTATCTGAATCAAGTTTCCGATTTGATGGATAAGGTGCTGAATCATACCGACAGTGAGATTCCAGCCGAATTGAAAGAGAACAATGCGGCACGAGCCTACTTCGGGTTGAGTTTGGAGGTGTACAAGTCGGTCATAAGGCCCGAACAGGAGCTCGATTTGACGCAAATAGCACTCAATACGGCTAATCAAATCGACGAAATTATCAAGCGATACATTCTCGAACAAGGATCGCTCATTGTCGACTGGCCGCTCAAAGACCGGTTGATCGGTATGATGAAGCTCGACATTGAGGACTATCTGATCGACGAGGTAAAACGCAAGTACGATTTGGCAATGACCTTTGACGATATGGACGCTATTATCGACCGGGCTGTCGATGTGGCTCTAAAATGGTTTAGATAATGCAGCAGATATTCGTTTTTGGAAAGGCGACGATTCGGTACAGCACTCTTTTCTCCAATCGCCGGACGCTCGGCATCAAAGTATACCCATCGGGCGAGGTGGTTCTGCTGGCTCCTGAGGGAACGCCGGAAGAGGCCATCGTGCAGAAACTCCGCAAACGAGCTCCGTGGATTCTTCGACAACAGGCCTACTTCAAGGATTTCGGAGTGCGGAGTCCCGAGAAACGATACGTCAGCGGTGAATCACATTACTATCTAGGAAAACAGTTCTTGCTCCGAATCTCCAAAGGTAAAACCAACAGCGTGCGCTACAAAGGTCGTTGTTTCGAGGTGGTATGCACTTCGCCCGACAAAGCCAAGGGATTGATGAAAATCTGGTATCGCGAACATGCCAAGGTCAAATTCGCTGAATATGCAAAACCCATTATTGCACGATTTGCCCGATACGGAGTTACGCCGTCTTCACTCTATGTTCAGGAGATGGAAAATCGTTGGGGCAGCTGTACCCCCAAAGGAAAAATCATCTTGAATACAAAATTAATTAAGGCTCCCCGCCCTTGTATCGAGTATGTTATTACGCATGAGATGTGTCATCTGCTGCATCCCGACCATACCGCTGCCTTCTTTACCCTACTCGAAACCGAGATGCCCAACTGGCGGCGATGGAAAGAACGCTTGGAGCGATTCATGATGTAGCCAAATCCATCTCAATGTTATTATCCTCTTTGCCATCTAAAAACACGACTGTAATAATTTGACAATTACAGTCTTGAATAACTATCGTGGAATTTCAACAAAAAAATACCAGCAGAATCATTTCCCTTTTTCAAAGAACCCACACATTAAATAAGCACATATTAAGTTAAAATCTTAATCCGTTTCACCCATTTATTCCACAAATTTCCCTAACTTTGCCTTGTTGAATAGTATCTGCATTTATAGCGATTTATGCACACCGCTATAAAGTATCTGTTTTTATAATCGCATCAACATTATCATCACCCCTCGACAAGAGGCAAAACCATGAAAAAATAAAGTGCTTATGAAATCCTACCGTACAATGTGTAAGAAAACTTGGGCTGTTATACTTGCGATAGCCTGCCATCTACCCGCTACATGGGCAACAAACGCTAACGAAATCGAACCCATTCCGAAACCCGTTCACGTAGAACAGACATCGGGCAATTTCCGGCTTTCCCCCAAATCCACGATCGGTTACGATGCCGCTCTTCAAGGACAAGCTGAATACTTACAACAAGTGCTCGGTCAATCCACCGGCTGGGACTTGAAACTGAAAAAAGATGCCCGCAAAGCCACTATCCTCTTGACATTAAACCCCGAAAAAGTAGATAAACCGGAAGGCTACCGATTGGACGTAACTCCCAAAGGAATCTCATTGACCGGCCGGGACGCAGGCGGCATATTCTACGGCATACAAACGCTACTGCAACTCTTTCCTCCCCAAGTGTACAGCGACAAACGGCAGCATGGAGTGGAATGGATTGCCCCCGCCGTAACGATATACGATGCCCCCAATCGCCCCTGGCGAGGCATGATGCTGGACGTGGCTCGTTATTTCTACGACAAAGAGTTCGTGAAAAAATACATCGACATGATGGCCATGTACAAGTTAAACAAACTGCAATTCCACTTGATTGATGACTCCGGCTGGCGATTGGAAATCAAAAAATATCCCCGTCTGACCGAGGTGGGTGCATGGGCAGGTCCCGATCACAACCGTTTGGGAGGATTCTACACCCAAGAAGACATAAAAGAACTGATCGCTTACGGACAAGTCCGTAACGTGGAAATCATTCCCGAAATCGAATTTCCGGCTCACATTCTGTCTGCCGTCGTTGCCTATCCGTGGCTCAGTTGCACGGGCTTGCAACACGAAGTCCCCACACAACATTTCATCAGCCGCGATCTGCTTTGTGTCGGCAAAAAATCTTCCCTGCAATTTTTACGAGATGTATTAGACGAAACCGTTCGATTATTCCCTTCCTCGTACATCAATATAGGGGGTGATGAAGCCGTTTACACTCGGTGGGAAGAATGTCCCGACTGCCAAAAAGTGATGAAGCGGGAAGGATTGAAAAAGGCTTCCGAACTGCAAGGTTACCTTACCAACGTCGTAGCCGAAATGATGAAAGAAAAAAATCGTACTGTCGTAGGGTGGGAAGAAATCTTTTTGCGAGGTGATGTCAAAACCCCTGTTGTCGGGCTTATTTGGCACAATGTCAGGGACACCCTTCTTGCTACGCAGCGCGGACATAAAGCTATTCTGACACCCGCCACGCACATGTATTTCGACTTCCCCGAAAGCCGTACCCCGGGAGAAGTGAAAGCCGCCACTTGGATGCCGCCTATCTCTCTCGAAAAATGTTACAGCATGGAAATCAACGACTACTCTCCCGAATCGACCGTACTAGGAGTACAAGGTTGCTTTTGGAGCGACCAATTTATTCACGGCACTGTATTGCAAGAGATAGATTATCTGAATGAAAATCGCTCCGAAAACTATGCCGAATACTTCACTTTCCCCCGTCTGTTAGCTCTTTCAGAAGTGGCATGGTGTCGACAATCCGACCGCAATTATTCCGACTTCCGTCGCCGGTTGAGTCACCATTTCAATCGACTCGACTTCAAAAATTGCCATTACCGTGTACCGGAACCCGTCATAGAACAAATGGATCCGACTGCTACCGGCGCAATAGAATTTACATTATCTCCGGCCGTCGCCGATGCCGACATTCGCTATACCACCGACGGCTCCTATCCTACGGTTCATTCCCCCCTTTACACCACTCCGGTAACCGTCGATGACAAAAGCGACTTCCGGGCTATTACCGTAATAAATCCCCGTCACTATTCGCTGCCCATTTATTTCGCCCCCGACTATTCGGGCTATAAACAGTACGGTGAATATACAGCCGAATGGAAACCCCTGAACGTACAGCCCTATCTAACTCCTTGGCGATTCGAATGTACCGGCAAAATATCAGGCAATGGCACATATACGGTATCGTTCATCTACACAAAAGGTGAAACCCCGTTCCGGTTAGGCGCATTGAAACTTTACAAGCGAGACGAACTCCTCGCAGAAGTTCCGCAGTCGGTTCTGATAAATGCCGATTCCCCCGTAGCGACCTACCGCTTTACCGTCGATTCCTTCGAAGCCGGTACTCCCTTTTTCATAGAAGTAGAAGCCTGCGGAGAGAAAGGAAACGATACCTCGGGATTAGTATTCATAAACAAAGTCACTCAATAACCCATAAAAAATAAGATACACAAAAGGCAGCTAAGCTGCCTTTTGTGTTATATAACATTCGATCGAAATACAGACCGATTCTTCGAAAAGACTATCTTTGTAAAAGAAGATATCATAAAATAATTTTATACCACGTAACACAGAAATTTTTATCATCATGGCAAAAGCGCATATTTTTATCAGTTACGCCCACGAAGACAAAGAGTGGGTACTGGAAGGCCCGGGAAACATTCATCTGATACCTCGAATTAGACGACACACGAGTCCGGATGCAGAAATATGGTTCGACGAAGGATTGGTTATCGGCGAAAAATGGGACGAAGAAATACACAATCACATCGTTCAATCACACATTGCCATTTTGCTGATTAGCGAAAGTTTCGTATCCTCGGATTATATCGTAAACAAAGAACTCGTTTGGATTAAAGAGCAAGTAGAAAAAAACGATATGAAAATCGTTCCTCTACTCATCGGAAACATTACCGAAAAATCGAAACGAATAATCGACTGGATATATCAAAGGCAAATACACCCTTCCGAGACACAACCGCTTTGCAACTATCTCAACGATAAAGCACAATGGGACCACATGATTACGAGCATATTGAACATCATCGATGCCAAAATCGACCAAGTGCTCGAAACTCTTTTGCTGAACGAAAGCACCCGGCAAACCGAAAATTCGATTAAACCGTCTGTCATGCCCGACAGTAAAACAGTTACTGGATATATCGAAAACCGAGACACGAAAATTACCGATAAAACGACAGCGGCACACCCGACAGGAGTAAACCCCGCACTTTATCAAGAAGCCATCAGACTATACCGGAATCACAAATACAAAGAAGCATCGGATATCCTTCTGAAATTAGCCGCCGCAAACAACACCGAAGCTCAAAATCTCCTTTGCGACATTCTTTGCAACAAAGTAAAAGGGTATCAACTATGGCCCGGAATTTTAGAAACATTCCTACCCTACGCAGAAAAAAATCTTGCCTTCGCTCAAACTATCGTAGGAAAAGTCTACTATCGGGGAAAACTGAATGAGCGCAATTACGAAAAAGCTTTCGACTGGTTCTCCAAAGCAGCTGAAAGCGGAAATTCATATGCCCAATACTTGTTAGGCAACATGTATGAAAACGGGACATTCGTAGAACAAAATTACGATACAGCTCTCTCCTATTATAAAAACTCGGCAGCACAAAACAACATCATGGCCATAGGAGAAATGGCATTCATGAAAGATAATGGTTACGGTATGCCCATGAATAAGGAAGAAGCCGAAAAAATATACCTCCAACTGGCCGAAGAACGCGACGACGAGTGGTCCATGATCAAACTGGCCTATATCGAAATGGATAGAGGAAATTCCGAAGAAAGATTGAAATGGATACAAAAAGCGCTTGAAAAAGAATATATCGATGCCTACGTAGATTTAGGCATCTTCTATCAATCCGACGAAAAATACGAAGACCTCGAAAAAGCGCAGCAATCTTATTATCAAGCGGCACAATTAGGCAATCCCGAAGGAATGAATGGATTGGCGCTGATCTATTACAATATGCCGGACAATAAAGGAGACGAACAAGCGTTTCGATGGTTCTCTAAATCGGCCGACTTGGGCGATAGTTTCGGACTATATTATCTGGCTGTTATGTATGAAAACGGCTTCGGAACCAATATCGACAAACAAAAGGCTTGGGATCTATATCTAGCTTCGGCCGATCAAAAATTCTCGCTAGCCTATCGTAAAATAGCGCAACTCATCGAAGAAGGCGAAGCGCCTGCATCATTCACAGGCCGAGAATTGGAATACTATATAAAAGCAGCCGAAAGAAACGACATAGACGCTATACACGATGTCATACGGTTCTTGGAGAATGATCCCGACCGGCAGAAAGAATTGTTCTCTTGGTGTCAACGAGGAGCACAGCTCAATGACGGGAAATGTATTTGTAAATTAGGGAAACTCTATTTCTACGGCATGGGGACAGAAATGGACGAATTCAAAGCGATGAACTGTTTCCGCAAAGCCGAAACGATGGAAATCCCCGAAGCCTACTATTTCTTGGGGCTGGCCTACTACGAAGCCAAAGGTGTGGTTAGCCCGAACATACAAAAAGCCGAAGAATATTTTAGAAAAGCTGCCGAAGCCGGATATTCCGATGCGATTAAAGCAATCGCCGAACTTTATATGCAGTCGGGACATGAAAATGGATATGAAAAAGCCATCGAATATCTGAAAACGATTGCGGAGGGAGAACATGCCGACATCGCCTATGAAGGACTCATGCGAATCGCCGTAGAACAAATGAACGCTCAGGATTACGACGACCCGCAGAACAGCGAATTATATCAAAAAGCTCTCCGATTCGAGACATCGGGAAAAGAAGCCGGTATGACCGAGTCGTTAAGTAAAGCATTCCTCGATCGAGGAATAAATTTATACAATATCGAAAAATACGAATCGGCCATAGCACCCTTGCTTTTAGCAGCACAAATGGGAGAATCGGAAGCAGCGACGCATTTGGGAGATCTTTACTTCTACGGCTATGGTGTCGATACCGATTATGAACAATCCTATTATTGGTTCTCCAAAGCAGCGCAAAGCAATAATGCTTATGCTCAATATTCCATTGCATTCATGTATATAAAAGGACTGTTCGTAGAAAAAGACGACACACAAGTAATCAAATGGATGAAATTAGCGGCAGAGAACGGCTACACCGAAGCGCAAAAAAACATGGGAGAATACTATTATTATGGCTCTTTCGGTTGTCGAAGAGATATGAAAGAAGCCATAAAATGGTATGAAATGGGAGCAAAAAGCAACGAACCGACATGTGTGTTTACTCTGGGATTAATCTATGAAGAAGGAGACGGAGTACAAAAAAATATCCTGAAAGCTGCCGATTGGTATCAAAAAGGAGCACAAGCCGGCATTCCTTCTTGTTTGTATAATCTTGGGAAGCTAATTATCAATAAAGAAATATCGGGAGAAGAAGAGAAAGGAGTCAACCTCATCCACCAAGCGGCAGAACAAAATATGCCGGACGCAATGTGCAACTTAGGCGACATGTACTCCTATGAAGACGGATTGACCATCGACTATGAAAAAGCGTTCTATTGGTACGAAAAAGCTGCCGAAACAAAACACAGCAGAGCTTTGACCGAACTGGGAGACATGTATTATGCAGGGAAAGGTGTCCGACAAGATTACCGGAAAGCAATGGAATATTACCAGAAAGCGTGTGACGAAGGTTATCCTTATGCATTCTATTCATTAGGCTTTATGTATTGGAAAGGACAGGGAACGCTCCCCGACAAAGAAAAGGCTCAGGAATATCTCAGTCAAGCCGCCGCTATGGGAAATGAAAGCGCTTTCCAACTTTTGAACCGCATGGATCACGAATCGGAAGAAGAAAAAGACATCGACCCATTCGCCCGACAAGCCTATTTAGAAGCTCAACAAGCCCTTGCCGACAAAGAAACAGAAAAATATATAAACCTTCTATCCCAATCGGCGAATTTAGGATATGTTCAAGCCCTGAACGATTTGGGAGACCTCTATTTTAATGGAGAATTGGCCCCTAAACATATGGGCAAAGCATATGAATATTTTTTGAAAGCCTCTCAAAACGGATCGGGATATGGTTCATACAGTTGCGGATTCATACTCATGAAAGGGTCTTCCGATATTCCCCGGGACATTGAAAAAGGACTTTCCATGTTCCGTTTGGCGGTTGAGCAGAATTACAAAGCGGCAACCCGGGACTTGGCTCGATATTACTATTCGTTGGAAACCGAAGAAGACAATCGCAAAGCGTTGGACTACTACCTGCAATACATTGAATACAATCCCAAAGACACCGATACATTGCTCCATATCGGGTTGATTTACGAATCGGGGTTGGGAGTTCCGCTCAATATCGACCTCGCCCGTAGATATTATGAAAGAGCTGCCGAACAAGACGAAACCGGCATGGCATACAACTTCTTGGGAGGAACCTACATGAATGACGAAGAAACCGAGAGCAACGAACGAAAAGCCGTGCACTATTTCCAAAAAGCTATCGAATTGGGCAACACGAATGCTATGTTCCGAATCAGCTACTACCTCCACAACGGTAAAGGAGGATTACAGGTCGACATACCTCGGGAAATCGAATTGCTCACCGAAGCCTCCAAACACGGAAACCATCAAGCCACGTATCGGCTGGGATTACTATTCGAAGATAACGAAAGTGGAATGGCTCAAAATCTCGAATTATCCGTCAAATACTTCCAATTAGCCGCCGACAACGGTATTCTCGCCGCCATCAACAAGATGGGAGAATTATATCTTTTCGGGGAAGTAATACCGGCAAACCTGACGAAAGCCATATCTTGCTTTACGGCAGCCTCGGAACAGGGATATGGGAAGGCCTCATATTGGTTGGGAAGGCTTCATACCGATGGTATCGGACAACTCGAAAAAGACACTCAAAAGGCGATGAACTATTACCGTAAAGCTATCGAACAAGGTTATGAAGAAGCCCGAGAGTGGATGGAACAACTCCAAAAAAATTTGGTGGACGAGACCATAACAGATATTGAAATACCCCAAGACAAGTCAGACGAAGAGCTATACAAAGATGCTAAAAATGCATTGGAGAAAGCCCAATTCAAAACGGCTTATGCCTATTTTTCCTATTTAACGCAAAGAAACCATGCCGAATCGTTCAACGAACTAGGAGACATGTATTTCTACGGCAGAGGAATGGCAATCAACCAAGCCAAAGCTCTGGAACTATATAAAAAAGCCGCGGCACTCGATAGTGTTTATGGTTTCTTTAATGTCGGATTCTTATATTGGAACGGACCCGAAGAAATACAAGATCCCGAACAAGCATTACAATATTTGAAAAAAGCGGCCCAAATGGGCTATACCTACGCACTGAGTTTCATCGGAGATATCTATCGAACCGGACCGGAAGAACTTATCGATTATGCCGAAGCGAAACGATACTATCAAAAAGGAGTCGACGTTAACGAAATCAATGCAATAAAAGGTATGGCTCTTTTATACCTTTTGGGACAAGGCGTAACACAAAACAATGCTATGGGAGCATTCTATTTGAAGAAAGCAGCCGATAAAGGCAACGCATGGGCCATGTATCACTTAGGACGTCTGTATTATTACGGCGAGGGTATTCCCCGTAACCCCAAATTGGCATTGGACTATTTACAAATGGCTTATGATGCGAACTATCCGGATGCATGCAGTCTGTTAGGACTACTCTATGAAAGAGGCGAAGGCACTGCACCAAATATAGAATTAGCCAACAAGTTATACATCAGAGGGCATGAATTAGGAGACGACCAATCCATGTGGTACTTGGCTTGCAATTATCTCGATGGAAACGGTCTGCCCAAAGACTACAAAAGAGCCGAAAAACTCTTTATACAAGCCATCGAAAGAGGGAACGAACCGGCTCGAATCGACTTAGCCAGAATGATATTCCACGGATTAGGAACAGTACAAGACCCGCAAAAAGCATACGAAATCATAAAACCCTGTTTAGAGCAAGGATACGGACGAGCATATATGTTAATGGGAGAAGTTTACGAAAACGGATTAGGTGTGGAAAAAGATTATAAACAAGCCAAAGAACTGTATCGAAAAGCGCTCGACTTAGGATATAGTTTTGCACAAGAAGCACTCGACCGTTTAGACAAGTTCTGCTAAAAATAAAGCTGTTAAAAACAAAGGAGCACCTCCTTCCCTTTCGTACTCTATGGCATTGCGTGACATTTCAGTCCTCCTCCCCTGTGTTTTGTAATGCAAAATATAGGGGAGGTGGCACGAAGTGACGGAGGGGTTGAAAAAACCGGCAACAGTAGTGACAAGGTTAAGCCCCCTCTCTCCCTGCCGTGTCCCGTAACATTACGGGGTGTTTCCGCAAGGAAATTTATTTTGTCCCCTTATTTTTCAATGACAAGTTGTACTTTCTTTGTCCCTAAACGAGCCTGTAACCACTCCTTGAATCTTTTTTGCTCCGACAAAGAAAAGACTTTGGAATGACGCACCACGGCAAGAGTTGTCGTGTCTCTCGCCTCTGTATCGATACAGCTGAAAATCGTTTTCGAAATGGCAATATCGGTCACATTAGGGAAAAGAACCTTTATTTCAGGAGCGACTTCCACCCCCACAGAATCATATTGTTGGTAATGCGATGCCAGATTTTCCAAAGAATCTATCGTTTTCTGCTGGCGAGCTATCTGCTCTTGATTATGCAAATAAATATCTTTAAACATCACACTGCTCAAAGTACTTATATCCGCTTGATTTTGCCCATACCCTTGACGAACCTCCAATATAGCACCGCCCAATCCATACTGGGGCAATCTCGCCTGTGCCACAGCTATGGAATCTTTCGGGATTTCGGCTCCCACCAAAGAGACGCGTATGATGCGCTTTCCGTGCTCCGTCACGGCACTTTTACTTAAAACCTGAGTATCGGCATAATTAAAATTCTGGGAGACAAAACGGGATGCTGCGACCTCGAAAAAGTTCTCTTTCACCATATTGTAAGTAAGGTAAATACTCGGAGCCATAGTCAGTATCAAAATGGTATACACCATTCGTTCCACCTTCTTGCGTCGTTCATCGTCCACAAACTCCTTCTTCGAATATTTCATTAACTTCACGCCCAAAGTCGTTGCGAACGCAATAAAAACCGAATTGATGAAAAACAAATAAAACGCTCCGAAAAAATAATAGAAATTACCGGTAGCCAACCCGAATCCCGCCGTACACAACGGCGGCATCAACGCCGTGGCAATGGCGACACCGGGTAAAACATTTCCTTTTTGTTTGGACGACATCGCCACGATACCCGCCAATCCGCCGAAAAAAGCGATCAACACATCGTAGATAGTCGGCGAAGTACGAGCGAGTAATTCGCTTCGAGCCTCATTCAGGGGTGAAACCCAAAAGTAAATAGTCGACGTTATCACACTGAACAACGTTGCGACTGCCAAATTCCGAAAAGAACGTTTTATCAACTCATAGTCATTGATACCTAAGCCCAATCCGATACCCATGATGGGACCCATCAGAGGTGAAATCAACATAGCGCCGATAATCACAGCGGCCGAATTGGTATTCAATCCCAACGAAGCGATAAATATCGCGAATACCAAAATAAGAATCGTAGAACCCTTAAACTCCACTCCTGTGCGAATCGCTTCTATCGAAGCCGCCTCTTCTTCCCTGTCTTGACTCATATCGAGATAATGAGTCAAAAACCTTTTGACGGAATCAACGAATTTGGGAAATGACATAATTACTTTTATTAAAATACCGGAAACTCAAAACCGCTCTTTCAAAACTTGGACACGAAACGTCTCAATCCGGGAACCTCGTTTAACGGTAAATCATGGCGAAACAAATAGACCAAGAACACACCCAAGAGCAGAGTCCTGAATGCCAAACGCAAAAAGAGGGATTCGATAGGGACAACCATCGCCACCGCATACAGCACAACCGTCAACAGCGTATAGCGGAAAGCTGACTTCAAATCATAACGTATCGGGTAAACACGTTGCCCGATAAAAAAAGAGGCCAACATCATACTCGCATAACAAACGAACGCCCCCCAAGCACAAGCCATATATCCGAAACGGGGAACCCCCACGATGTTGATAATCGCCGTAATGGCAAAGCCGAACAAAGAGAACCAAGCGCCCCATTGTGTCCGGTCGGTCAATTTATACCACAAAGAAAGATTGAAAAACACACCGAAGAACAATTCGGCGAGCATGACGATAGGAACGACTTTCAATCCCGTACAATACGTCGCCGGCATAAAGAACCGCACGAGGTCTATATAAAACATCACTGCGAGGAAGATGAAAAGCCCGAATATGATGAAATACTTCATCGCATCCGAATACGACTTTTTATTTCCGTCGCCGGCATCTTTATTTCGGGCAAAAATAAATGGTTCGTATGCAAAACGAAAAGCCTGTGTAAACATCACCATCACGATCGCTATTTTATAAACCGCACCGTATATGCCGAGTTCCGACATGGCATCCGGGCGATTGCTTGCCAGTTGAGGATAAAACATCTTGTCGAAGGTTTGGTTCATAATACCGGCGATCCCCAATATTAATAACGGAAAAGAATATTTCAACATGCGTGACAACAAATGCCGGTCGAACCGATAACGTATCCCGAAAATCTCTGGGAACAAAACCAACAATACAACTCCCGAACTGATGACATTCGAGACCAATATATATCCCACCAGAAAATCGGGGTCGAAAAACCAAGAAATCCACTCGGGGTGAATACCATACAGCCACGGGCAAAGCAAAATGAAAAACAAATTCAACGCTATGTTCAGGAATATCGAAAACAATTTGATCGAAGCGAACCGTATTGGACGACGCCGATAACGCAAGTAAGCGAACGGCAACGCCGTAAAAGCATCGACGGCTATAATGGCCGCCATCATCAATACATAATCCTCATGTTCGGGATAACCCAACAACCTCGACAGAGGTGTTATAAACACCCACACAAGAACAAAAAACAACGTCGATGTAGTCGCCAGCGAAATAAGCCCGGTAGTATAGACCCTCTGCGGCTCTTTCTCCTCCTTATCGTTGGCAAACCGAAAAAAACCGGTCTCCATGCCATAAGTCAGGATAATCAACAAAAGAGCCATATACGCATACAGATTGGTCACGATGCCATACTCGGCGGTCGTTTTCAATACGTTGATATAAAGAAAAACGAAACACCAGTTCAAGAACCGCCCCAATATACTGCTTAAACCGTATATGGCGGTATCTTTCGCCAAACTCTTCATGCCGGCCATACGTCTCTGCTTATACGTGATTAAAACAATGTACCCTGCTCCGAAATCCGTCGCCGATTCAAATGGGTATAAGCCAAATCGGTCACCTCGCGCCCCCGGGGCGTACGCTTGATAAATCCCTCCTTAATCAAATACGGTTCATATACCTCCTCCAACGTTCCGGGATCCTCGCCCAAAGCCGTCGCAATAGTCGTCAACCCTACGGGGCCGCCTTTGAATTTATCGATAATGACCGAAAGTATCTTATTGTCGATCTCGTCGAGCCCGTATTTATCGATGTTCAACGCTTCCAAAGAATACCGTGCTATTTCCAAATCGATACTCCCCGACCCTTTCACTTGGGCAAAATCACGAACACGACGCAACAAGGCATTCCCGATACGAGGCGTTCCACGACTGCGCATAGCGATCTCGGTAGCCGCCTCATGCGTACAAGGCACGCACAACAGCTTGGCCGACCGCTCTATAATATGAGTCAATACGGCATGATCGTAATATTCCAAATGACAGTTTATCCCGAATCGGGCACGCAATGGACTCGTCAATAACCCGCTTCGGGTAGTCGCACCCACCAGCGTAAAAGGATTCAATTCTATCTGTATGGAACGCGCGCTCGGCCCTTTGTCGATCATAATATCGATACGAAAATCTTCCATCGCCGAGTAAAGATATTCCTCCACTACCGGACTCAGACGATGAATCTCATCGATAAACAACACATCGTTTTCCTCCAACGACGTCAACAATCCAGCTAAATCACCGGGCTTGTCGAGTACCGGCCCCGACGTTATTTTGAAACCCACCCCCAACTCGTTAGCCACGATATTGGCGAGTGTGGTCTTCCCCAATCCGGGAGGGCCATGCAACAATACATGATCGAGCGGCTCTTGGCGCATCCGCGCCGCCATGACGAAAACCCGTAGGTTCTCTATAATTTTCTCCTGTCCGTTAAAATCGTCGAATGCCAACGGACGCAGAGCTTTCTCGAACTCACGCTCGGTATCCGAAATTTTTTGCTCTCTTATGTCGAATCGATTATTTTCCACAGGCTCTTGCGTTCACCGTATTTCGACGACAAACTTAACAATTTATTTTGTGATTACGAGAAGCCGATTGGAGTTTTTTAGAGCCATGCACAAGAATAGAACCTTAACTATTTCCTCTCATTTTAGAAAACGGAGTCTCTTCCGGCGACATTTCAAAGCATCTTTTCGCTCTATCTTGGTCCAAAACTCCCTGTGCGCACGCAGAGCCTCCTCTATGGAAGCAGCCTCGTCCCACCCTCGTAAACGGGCATACACCCCTACGACATATCGCACGACCGACTCGTCCCGACAAAATCGGTTGAAATTGGCTAAGCACATTTTCGGAGTCATCGGTATAAACCGCATACGATTCAAGTCGATAATAGAAAACACGATACCTTTCTCTTTCTTGTCGAACAAAATATTTCCGGCAGAATAGTCCAAATGTAAGACCCCTTTTTTATGCAAATCTACCGTAAAAGTGGCGAACGCTTCCAGAATATCCTCACGTCCGGCAATACCGCCCTCCTCGAATTCTCGCATCATACGAGGATAAGAACAATTTTCCGACACAAAAAAAGAATGCTGCAAAAGTCCCCCGCTTTTTAGTTCGATATAAGCGACCGGGGCAGGGGTTTCTATTCCCATAGACCTCAATCTCAACGCATACTCATAAGCACGGGAAGCCTTGCTGGGACGGAAAAAAGTATAAGCGATTCTATTGATAAACAACGGCACTTTATAATTCTTCACCACATACCACTGCCCCTCATAAGAAAACTTGCGAAGCTCGTTTCTGGCTTTATAAATGCAATCACCCAACGTAGGAAATGAAATCGGCAGTTTTTGTACGAAATTTCGCAGCTGGCAATATGATGGATTCAGAACAAGTTTCATTTTCTGGTCATCGGGTCTTGAATAATATGATGATAAAAATACGCTTTTTCAACGATGTAAGAAAAATGTATTCAACCTATTTCTCTTTTATTAGAGTTTCTAAACTTTTCATGCGATCGACAATAGTTTCCGGGGCTATCTCCAAGCAAGCATAATCCTTTCGATAACAAGGCTTATTGCCGAATACAGAACAAGGACGACAATCCAGTGGTAACTCAACCACGCCGCTATCCGACTGTCGCCAACCTAAGAAACCGCAATACGGGTGCGTGGCTCCCCAAACCGAAACGACCGGAACCGCCACCAACGATGCCAAATGCATATTGGCCGAATCCATCGAAATCATCACGTCGAGACGGCTCATCAAAGACAGCTCGACCGCAAAGCCATAACGCTTGTCCGCCAAAGAAATCACTCCCGGATAACGCTCACGCCATAAGGACAAAATCTCCCGTTCCCGATCGCCCGATCCAAACAAAAAAATCTTTACTCGGCTTTCCTCCGATAACTTCGAAACGACCTTTTCCATACGGTCGAGCGGGTAAATCTTACCTTTATGCTTGGCGAACGGAGCCACTCCTATCCAACGCTCTCCGGAAGATTTCGGGGGCGTCAACTCCGAATACAATCCTTCGTCACCCACACCCTCATCATACAAAGAGACGAAGTTAGGAACAAAACTAAACCCTAGCGAAACAAAAACCTCGCCGTACCGTTCGAAAGAGGAACGGAGCGGACGCAACACTTTCGCCCTGCGAGACGTTAATTCCTGTTTTTCTTTCCGTCCTTTATCGATTACGGCAACACGAATCCCCCATAATTTGAAAAAAAAGCGCAACACCTTCGTTCGCAACACATCATGCAAATCCGCTACGGCATCGATGGACAACCGACGAACCTCCCGAGCCAGATGATAAAGCCCGACAAAGCCCTTGTGCCTTCCCTTGACATCGGCGACGACAACCTGTAAATTTCTCGGAGCGTTTATGAACAACTGTGAAGCCACTTTTTGAGTAAGCATCACGAATGTGGTTTCAGGATAAGCCCGGCATACGGAATAAACCACGGGAATAGTCATCGCGACATCGCCCAATGCCGACAAACGTATAATCAGTACTTTGCGATAAGGCATAAAAAGTGTATTACTTTTTATATAAAACCGGATTCAATGCCGGATCATTATACATCTTCATCTGCTTGTAAACCTTCATATATTTCTTGCCGGACTCTATTTCATCGAGCAACTGGGTGATCGCCATAGACAAATCGGCTCGTTGCTCCAATAAAATTCTCAGCTTTTCCCGGCATTTGGCGACATGCTCGGGAGAGGCATCCTTACGCTCTACCTCTTGTTGCATATGATAGATTTTAACGGCAAGAATCGACAGACGGTCTATGGCCCAAGCCGGACTTTCCGTATTGATGGTTGCATCCGCTTTTACCTCGACGTTGGCATATTTTTGTAAAAAATAATCATCGATCATTTCCACCAAATCGGTACGCTCCTGATTCGACTTATCGATCCTTCGCTTGATAGCTAAGGCCTCTTCGGGATCTATCTCGGGATTGCGAATAATATCCTCCAAATGCCACTGAACCACATCGATCCAATTTTTCAGACACAGATAATATTCTATACTCCCTTCCGAATAAGGATTTTCCAACGGGGCATCGACTTGGTCGAACCGATGATAATATTGTGTTGTATTCCAAAAAATACGATTACACGTTTCAGCGAAATTCATAACTTATTGCTTTAACGAATATGACTTCTTTATCACAAAAACAATTCCCGCACAGAAACCAGCGATTTCACCTCCGCCGGGCACGGCCTATTTTTATTTCATGCAACAAACATAACAATAGTTTTACGAACTTCCGCTATTTTCCTCATATAAAAATAGCTTTTCGCTTCTTTACCCTAAAAAATTACTATTTTTGTTTATCAAAAAAACATAGCGATGAACACGATTCCATATATTGTAGCAGACAACAAAATACCCTACCTGAAAGGGATTCTCGAACCTTACGCACGAATCGATTACCTATCCCCCGAACGGATAAATGCACAAACGGTACAAGATGCCGATATACTTCTAATCCGCACCCGGACAAAATGTAATCGGGAACTGCTCGACCGAAGTCGCTGCCGATACATAGCGACGGCGACCATAGGCTACGACCATATCGATACGCTCTACTGTAAAGAAAAAGGTATCTCTTGGCAAAACGCACCCGGTTGTAATGCATCTTCTGTCGGGCAATACGTATTGTCATCACTGCTGGCTTGGAGCAAAAGCACCAGAAAAAACCTGCAAGACTGCACCATAGGTATCGTAGGAGTAGGTCACGTGGGCAAAATAGTCGCCCGATACGGTAAATTATTGGGAATGCAGGTTCTGCTCAACGATCCCCCCCGGCAGGAAGCCGAAAGCGAAACCGATTTTGTTCCTCTCGAAAAAATTTGTCGGGAAGCCGACATCGTCACATTTCACACTCCTCTGACACATGAAGGAAAATACCCGACATATCATTTGGCCGACACCGACTTTTTCAATGCCCTTGAAAACACACCCCTCATTATCAATACGGCGCGAGGAGAAATAATAAATACCGAAGCATTGAAACGAGCGTTGAAACAAAAAAAAATATCGTCGGTTATCCTTGATTGCTGGGAAAACGAGCCGAACATAGATAAAGAATTATTGGAACAAGCCTTCATTGCCACCCCCCATATCGCTGGATATTCTGCCGACGGCAAATCGGAGGCGACACGCATGATTGTACAGTCGGTCGGAAAATGGATAAAAACCGATATCCCCACCCAAAACATCGTACCACCTGCACCGGTACGAGAAATTATCGACCTCTCCGGGGCTGCCAATCCTCTGCAACAAGCCGTATGGGAATCCTACAACCCTTTCGACGATGACCTCAGATTGAGAAAATCTCCCGAAACATTCGAGATGCAACGAGGCCTGTACCCCCTAAGGCGAGAGTTTCCGGCTTATTATATAAAAGGTATTCCCCCGACCGGGTCTCCCATTTTAGAAAATTTAGGATTTCATTTGGTATAAATATACACATTTTATACTTGTATAGAAAAGAAAAATGAATAAATAGCTCGATAAAAAATGACCCTTTTTAAACCCTTCTCACATATAAAAACACGTATTTTTTGCACATAAAATCTATAAATGTGCAAAAAACGAGTAATTTATAAGAGAAAATTTTTTTTGTTCGGAGAAAAATATATTCCTTTGCACTGCAAAAAATAAGAACGTTAATTTATTTATTAATTAAAATTTAAAAATTATGTCTGACGTAGCATCAACAGTAAAAGAAATTATCGTAGAAAAATTAGGTGTTAAAGAATCAGAAGTAACTCCCGAAGCAAACTTTACGAATGACCTCGGTGCAGATTCTTTGGACACTGTCGAAATGATCATGGAATTTGAAACCAAATTCGATATCAAAATCGCTGATGATCAAGCAGAAAAAATTACAACTGTAGGTGAAGCTATCGCTCACATCGAAAAAGCTATCGCAGAGAAATAATTTATGGAGCTTAAAAGAGTCGTAGTAACAGGTCTTGGTGCAATCACTCCGTTGGGAAATGATGTTCCCTCTACATGGGCTGCCCTTTTAGAAGGAGTAAGCGGAGCAGGGCCTATTACGCTTTTCGATGCATCTGAATTCAAAACTCAATTTGCTTGTCAGGTCAAGGACTTCGATCCGTTGAAATACTTCAACGCAAAGGAAGTGCGCAAACTCGATCGTTATACCCAATTTGCTCTCGCAGCGACCCAAGAAGGTATCGCAGATTCGGGATTAGACCTCGAAACCGTCAATAAAGATCGTGCCGGCGTTATCTTCTCGGCAGGTATCGGCGGAATCAGCACGTTTGAGCAAGAAGTCGGGAATTATGCCGTCGCTCCCGAAAAAGGGCCTCGGTTCAACCCGTTCTTTATCCCGAAAATGATTGCAGACATCGCCGCAGGACAAATATCCATGATATACGGTTTCCGGGGACCCAACTTCGGTATCGTATCGGCATGTGCATCTTCTACCCACGCCCTCATCGACGCATATAACTATATACGTTTGGGCAAAGCCGATTTCATCGTATCGGGTGGAGCCGAAGCTGCGATCACCGTATCGGGTGTCGGAGGATTCAATGCCATGCACGCACTCTCCACAAGAAATGATTCGCCGGAAACAGCGTCACGTCCGTTCAGCGCTTCGCGCGACGGATTCGTTATGGGCGAAGGAAGTGCCTGCCTCATTCTTGAAGAATTGGAACACGCATTGGCCCGCGGGGCTAAAATCTATGCCGAAATCGTAGGAGGCGGACTCTCTGCCGATGCCTACCACTTGACGGCTACTCACCCCGAAGGTTTAGGTGCTAAATTGGTGATGCAAAACGCTCTCGACGATGCTCACATGGCTCCCGAAGAGATCGATTACATCAACGTTCACGGTACATCTACACCCGTAGGTGATAAATCGGAAGCCAAAGCGATTTTGGAAGTTTTCGGAGATCACGCATACGACCTCAACATCAGTTCTACGAAATCGATGACCGGGCACTTGCTCGGTGCGACTGGTGCATTAGAGGCCCTCATCTGTGTGAAATCTATCGATGACAGTATCGTACCCCCCACTATCAACCATGCCGAGGGAGACGATGATCCCGAAATCGACAGCAAATTGAATTTCACATTCAATAAAGCGCAGAAACGCGAAGTAAATGCAGCGCTGTCCAACACCTTTGGTTTCGGTGGCCACAATGCAAGTATAATCGTAAAAAAATTCACGAAGTAAAAACGTGTTCAGAACGATTTATAACCGTATAAGGCTCCTTATGTTGCGACATAAGGAGCCTTATGTTCTTTATCGTAAACTGTTAGGTTTTTATCCTACCGACATACATCTGTATGAACAAGCCTGTTTGCATCGTTCTTCCTCGATATGCGAACAAGGTCGGCGCATTAACAACGAACGACTCGAATTTTTGGGCGATGCAATTCTCGATGCCATCGTCGCCGATATATTGTTCCACAAATTCAAAACGAGCAAAGAAGGGTTTCTCACCAACACGCGGGCAAAAATAGTTAAACGCGAATCACTCAACGAAATCGCCGTGAAATTAGGTCTCGATAATTTCATCACCTATTCCATGCGCACCAGTTCGCACAACAACTACATGTTCGGCAATGCCTTCGAAGCCCTCATCGGAGCCATTTATTTGGATAAAGGATACCGATACTGCAAAAAATTCGTCGAGACCCGTATCATCGACCCATATATCGATCTCGAAAAAATCTCGAAAGAAGAATTCAATTTCAAGTCCCGACTCATCGAATGGGGGCAAAAACACAAAGTCGATATAGAATTTGCACTGATCGAGACCATCGTCGACCAAGACAACAACCCCGTATTCCAATCACAAGCCCTGCTCGGAGGTATATCCGGTGGGATAGGAATAGGATACTCCAAAAAAGAATCGCAGCAAAATGCAGCACGCATAGCGCTCAACCGAATCCGCAGAGACAAAAACTATCAGCAATCGGTATTAGCCACTCGGGAGAATGGGAATAACACGATCGTAACATAAAAATCATAGACAAAACAATGGGAATCACGGGAGAAATATCTATTTTTGCCACTTATTGAAAACGTTCGTCAAATGAATCCTACAAAGTTGATACGTTCGATATTTGCAAAACGTCTCTCTCAAATAGACCGTTATGCCGATTACGGCGACATCATACAGCAAAAAACACTGCTCGACCTGCTTCAAAAAGCAAAAAACACCGAATTTGGAACAAAATTCAAATTCAACGACATATCCTCCTATAAAAGTTTTGCCGAAAACATTCCCATCAATGGATATGAAGAATTAAAGCCCTACATCGAACGAACGATGAGCGGGGAACAAAATATCTTATGGCCCACACCGATACGGCATTTTGCAAAATCATCGGGAACGACCAACGATAAAAGCAAATTCATTCCCGTCAGTGCCGAATCCCTCAGATACTGCCATTATCAAGGAGGCAGCGATTGTGTAGCCCTATACCTCAGAGAAAATCCTCAAAGCCGTTTCTTTTCGGGAAAAGGCCTGATACTCGGAGGAAGCCGGGCACAAAACCCTTTTGGCAAAGCCTATTGCGGAGACCTATCGGCAATACTCATTCAAAATATCAATCCGCTCATCAACCTGATAAGAGTCCCGTCGAAAAAAATAGCGCTCATGAGCGAATGGGACACCAAGCTCGAAGCCATCGCCGAGAGCACGATCGATCGGGATATCACCAATCTATCGGGAGTACCCTCGTGGTTTCTAGTCCTCATCAAACACATCTTAAAAAAAACAGGTCGGCAGAACCTCACGGAAGTATGGCCCAACCTCGAAGTTTTTTTCCACGGAGGAATCAGTTTCGCACCCTATCGCGAACAATACCGGGAGCTCATCTCCAACCCCGACATGCACTACGTCGAGACCTATAACGCTTCCGAAGGATTCTTCGCCGTACAAAATGACCTATCGGTTGCCGGAATGCTACTCCTCATCGATTTAGGCATCTTTTATGAATTTATCCCGCTGGGAAAAAGCAACGAACACGCCGTTCCGCTGTGGGAGGTAGAAGCCGGACGCAACTACGAAATGGTCATCACCTCTAACGGAGGCCTATGGAGATATCGCATGGGAGACACCGTAAAAATACTCTCCACGAATCCGTTAAAGATAAGCATATCGGGACGTACTAAACACTATATCAATGCCTTCGGAGAAGAGCTCATGGTCGATAACGCAGAACAGGCAATCGCCCGCACCTGCGCACAGACAGGAGCCAGCGTACTCAACTACACAGCCGCTCCCGTATACATGACCGACCACAGCAAAGGACGCCATCAATGGCTCATCGAGTTCGGCGAACTCCCCGTTCCGGTCGAAATATTTGCAGAAAAGCTCGACACGAACCTCCAAAATTTAAATTCCGATTACGAAGCCAAACGATTTAAAAGTATCGCACTCGAATGCCTCGAAATCATTCCCGCCAAAACAGGAATATTTGATGCTTGGTTACGTGACCACAACAAACTCGGCGGACAGCACAAAATCCCCCGGCTATACAATCGACGCGACATCATAGAAGAAATACTCCGGTATAACCGGTAATCCTTAATATCCGGCTTCTCAATTAAACAGAAAAACAGGGCTGCCCGACTGAATTCACATAAGAGGAAATTCCCCGCCTCCCTTGCCGCGTCCCGTAGCATTACGGGGTGTTTCCGTAAGGAAATATAGGGAAATCGGAGGGGTTAAAAACTAGAAAGAAGAAACAATATAAGAATTTGGCACGACAACAACATCTGGTTCCAATTCTCAAAAATCACTCCTAAAATAATCCCCGCGAATCATCAAGTCCGATATTCGCCACGACTGCTTCATTCTTTCTATCGCCTCGGGACAAATACCGGTTGTATCCCCGGCAATCGTCAAATTCCAAATAGCCGCGACACCCAGATGAGACGGGTCTAGAATACTCTGCCCCATACCTTTCCAGCCATAATCGTCCAGTCCGGTCAAATCCAATAATGTCGAATAAATATCTACTTGCCCCATAACTTTCTCGTACCGCATGCCCACCGGCGAATTAATCACGATAAAAGGAGTATATTCAAACGGAGAGACAAGTCCACCACCCTCTTTTGTTTCACACAACGACTGCCGCAAATAAGCCAATCCCTCATGGTCGCCCGTCACGACAATCATCGTCTCGTCGAACAACCCCTCCTCCTGCAATCGTTCGATAAACTTCCCTATTGCATAATCTGTGTAATTGGCAGCCGTCAGGTAATTGTTCAGCACCTCGGGCATTCCCGGAGAAAAAGAAATCCGTTTGTACTCATCGGGAATAATAAATGGCCCATGTCCCGAATAAGTAACCAATTGAAAAAAACAACGAGAACTATCACCGCTTCCGGCTATCTCCTCGGCTATTTTCTCGGCACACTGTTGCAAAAACGGATAATCGCCCACCCTTTTCTTCACTCCCATTCGCTCTTCTTTCGTGAAGGACTTCTCATCATACAATCGGTCGAATCCGAAAGCCATAGCCACACCCTGCTGGTTCCACACGATTCGTTTGTCCGAGGTCATACCTACCATGCGACCTTTTTCCCCACAGGCCTGTTTCAAAGCCTTCGCCAGCGAAGGATACCTATGATTCGGGAAACGAATACTGTATGCACCGTTCGCTATCGGTAGCAACCCCGTATTCACCAACAACTGTGCATCGATGGAGCGTCCGCCGCGAACTTGCGTCTGTACCCGGGGAGCATACAACGTACATGAATCTTTCAACCAGCGGTTCAAATAAGGAGTCACCTCCTTTCCCTCTACATTCCGTTCCAGCATCCACCCCTCGAACGACTCGGCGAGAATCACCACGCAATGCTTCCTGTGTTCCACCCCGGAAACCGGATACGATCTCGATGTGGCCGAGAGCCACCGTTCTATCTCACTGTGAATCTCCGGCGTAATAGACATGCTCTCCTTGACGAACTCATAGCACAAAGTCCCGAACACCGTGAACGTCGGTGTGGCACAAGTATTTCGTTTCTCATACGACCGTTGGAATCCACCTCGAGCAAAAGTCAATCCCACCGTCGCTACGACACAAATCAAGAAGCCCGCTGCAAACCATACGGCCCGACGTTTCGTTTCCGACCGACTCGACCGCAAATCCCCGTATCGGGAAGTATAAAACAACAATCCCAAAGTCATCGCAAAGAACAACCCGTCGCACCATCGGACCGATGCATACACGCTACCCATGAAATCAGCCAAATTACCCGCAAGAAAATAACTGTTCCACGGTATCGCCGTATAATATGTCCGCCAATACATCAAATTGGCAACCAACAAAATATCCAATAAAAAACACACGATACCGGCATACCACCTCGATCGAAAAAACACCGTGGGGAAAGCGAGCAACAAGGCGATAGCACCCTTAATCAGATAAGACTCCGGCTGGCTGAACGACTGAAAAGTCGTGTCCGAACTCCATATAACATCAAACAAAATAAATTTCAAGAAAATACAAACGGCCAATGCGACCGGCAAACTCCACCTTTTCATAAATATTCTTTACATTTTGGTCGATACATCGGCATCCCATTCAAAAAGGGATGCCGATAAATTCACAATACGTTTCATCTCCTACGGATACACATAACCCGCATTTCCTTCATATACATAATCTCCCTTTTTATTTCCCTGCCACACGATCGTTACATAATGATCGCATCGGCGCCCATTATAATACATATACAAGGGAACGGTCCCCGGCTCCTGTTTCTCATAAATATATGCCGTGATACCTTCGAGCACATAGTCGCCCTTCTTTTCTCCTTGGTAAACCGTTGTACAATAATGATTTACGCACTCTTTATTATAATATAGATACAAAGGTATCGTTCCCGGTTCCGGGCCTAAATATACATAACCGATTACACCTTGGTATTCCCAAAGACCATTTGCTAAACCTTGCCATACCGAAGTCGCATAATGATCCATTTTGTTAGCACGAAAATACTCATACAACGGGAACAGCTGTTTGAGTCGTTTGGACTCGATATAATCCGCTACCGCTTCTTTAAGCGCAGCTTTCACAGTCGGGTCTGCCGCCAATTCATAAATGGGAATTAATCGGGGCAATTCCACGTCGATAAGCCCGGCATTATCGGCATTGACCGTTCTCTGCCAGTCCGCAACAGAGCCAAATCGAGGTTGCTCCTGTATAGGGTCGAAAGTTTCCAGCATCGCATCTGTGCCACCGGTGACATTAATCGTAGCGAGCTGCCGGGAATTATTCACCGCCAAACTGGTATTGACCTGATACTCGTTCCCGATGGAAAACAAATTGAGAACATCGACTTTGAATCCCGCTTTCGTAATCGCCTCGACATTCTCCTTGCCGGCATACGTCTTATACAAGAAACTCACGCGTCCGCCCATACGAATATCGGCCAGCACATGAGTGCCGTAAAAATCTACGATATCTTCGGCAGGCAGTTCGGCGAGATCTTCCCGGAACGTATCGCTCAGATAGTTTTGTAACCGCTCAACCGCCGCCCTTATATAACATCTTTTCAAAGAATAATAATGGTCGCATCCGGCAAAAGAATATTCCGACGAATACGATGTATTTTTTTGATAATTACTGGTTATCGTCAAACTGAATAAAGCCTTTTTCGCATCGACTCCGGTGTCCACATTGTCTCCCACACGTTTCAAATACTCCTCGGCAGTAGTGCCATAATAATATTCTGTCTCTTGCGATGTCGAAGAATCGAGAACTATGCGGTCGAAATTCTCCGCCTCGAACCGGTCTATATCGATAACAGGCAGGGTAACCCCTTTCCCATGACTCATATAATTGCCGGTAACATCATATCCCCACCCCAACACACCATATTTAGGATGAGCCGCCACACGTGTGACAAGAGGCGCAGTCCCTTCTGTATTAAACTCTTCCGGCAAAGTTTCCAGTTCAGAATTACAGGAAAAAAGAAGTGAGCACACTCCGATTGCGTAAATAAAATTTCTCATAGTTTATGATATTTTGGTTAATTAATACTACAAAGATATAATTACATCGGATAGAAATACAAATTTTTCTATAAATATTTTACAACCCAATAAAAAAATACCTGTTAAAGAAAAACAGGTATTTTACTTGCCCACAAAAATTATATTTATTTAAAACTCGACCTCTTCAAATGGAATATTATTTAATTTCGCCGCTCTTTTGGCAAAACCACTTTTGTACATTTTACCGGTTATCAACAAATATATTTTCTTGGCATGAGAAAGAACGAAAAAATCGAGAAAAGTCTTCATATGTACTTGAATATCTTGTTGAGAAGTACTATCCATGTGACCGACTTTTCCCGGTAACAAATATACAAAATCCAATTTTGATACTTCTTTTAAAAAACTGCCACTATCGGCAGTAACGAGAATCTTTTTCGAATCGGGATTAGTTTTTCTTAAAAGTTCTATCTGACAAATACAGCTATTTATCAGTTCTCGTTGTTCTTCTGGCGAATAAACAATCTTACCATCAACAGAGTCTCCGAGAAGGTTTTGAAATCGAAAACTTAATGCAATAAAATTCTGACCTAAAATCTGTAAATTTTCATCAATCCAAGACTGTAATATAGGGGCAGGCTTAAACAACTTATTAAACAACAAGCCAAAACGATCGTCGGCATAATACATATTGGTATATATATGAATCTGCCGAAAATCTCGACCTAAATATTTCTCTGCCATTTTACGTTGAAATCGACAATCAGCCTCTGGATAACGGCTGTTGGAATCAATATAAACCGGAGTAGAAAATGTTGGATTATACGAAATTTCACCAGCTCCTATCCTCCAATCGTATTCATTAGGAAGTAATAAATCTTCTAGATTGAATGGGCTTGTAAAATGAATACGAAAATCGACTCTATGATTTAAGCAATATTCATACGTCGAAACGATTCCCCGTAGCCTATCGGCCAATCCTCCATGACTTTTCCTTCCATCGGCCATAAAAACAATCGTTTTATTCGTATTTTTCCCGACAGGAAACGCCTCCTTGTAATATGGCAATAAATGTCTGCGTACTTTACGACGAAGACGATATTCTCTATAAAATAAATTATTCAAATTACATTTGACAAAATCTTTTATTCTCATGCGGTTCCAAAAATTACATGTCCTGACAAATAAATCTTAACAAAAACTCATTAAGACTGTAAAAATATAAATAGTTTCTCGGAATCCAACACAAAAGCAACATTTAATAAAACACAATAAATCAATCTGAAAAGAAAACTTTACCGATTTCAAGAAGATACAACAGATATTCACAGCGCATTCACAGTAATGAATACAGAGTTGAGCTTAACCCTCCTCCCTGCCCTGTCCCGTAGCATTGCGGGGTGTTTCCATAAGGAAATATAGGGGGAGTGCCCATAGGGCTAGGAGGTTGAATATATGAAAAGGAAATACAAAGACTTTTTCATAAAATAATATTAAAATATTTATCTTTGTCTCCAACACACATAAGACAAAAATACAATGGATAACATTTTTTATAGCATACGCAATGGCAAGAATCCCAAATACAGCTATTATTTGAAATCCTATTTTCTCAGGCTGTTACCTTTGAAAGCGATTTGTCGAAAAAGGCTGAATAAGATTCTCGCACAAGCCAATACCCGATCCGATAAAAATTACATAAACGACCGGGTGAACTATTACAATCGGCTCATTGAACCGGTAAAACTACCCGAAGGCTCTCCCCACCTGAACGAACTCAAATTGCAAAAGAAAGGGAAAGTCTATTACTTCGATTCATTCGAATACCTCCGGTACTTCCCCGAAAACCTGCAATGGAACTACTGTTTCGGCGATATCAATTTCATGCCCGATACCCCTTCCATTGTTAAGAGCAGGCCCATTCACAATCAATCGGCAAATGCCATACTATTGAATTTGAACAAAGTGAGACATTTCATCTTCGTCAAGGACAAAATACCGTTCGAAAAGAAAATGGACAAAGTCATTTTCCGAGGAAAAGTCAACGAAGGGAAAACCAAACGCATTGCCTTTTTTAATAAATACTTCGGCAATCCCCTCTACGACTTGGGCGACACCAGTCGCAACGGCAATCCCGCTTGGCGTACCGGTAAGAAAACCATCGCCGAACATCTGCGGTACAAATTTATCCTCGCCCTCGAAGGGAACGATGTCGCCAGCAACCTCAAATGGGTCATGTCCTCCAACTCCGTAGCCGTCATGCCCCGACCCGAATTCGAAACTTGGTTCATGGAGGGACGACTTATTCCCAACTACCACTATATCGAAATCAAACCCGATTTCTCGGACCTCGAAGAGCGTATCGCCTACTATACCGCCCACCCCGACGAAGCCATCGAAATATCCCGCCACGCCAACGAATACGTCAGCCAATTCTTCGACAAGAAACGAGAAAAACTCATTTCGCTTCTCGTCCTGCAAAAATACTTCCGCAAGACCGGACAGTTGGAACAATGAAAGCCATGATTCACAAATGATAATCGGCACTTTTTGTATCTTTACATTCGATAGTTTATAAACGACAATTACCCCAAAAAATGGAAATAGAAAAATTACAATCCTTATCAGACGAAATTTTAGACGAACTGTTGATCGTATGGGAAAAGTCGGTACGCAGTTCCCATCATTTTTTAAAAGAAGAAGATATAGAATACTTCAAACCTTTAATAAGAAACCAATATTTCCCGGCTGTCAAACTGTTTGTAATACGCAATGAGAACGGGCGGATTGCCGCATTTATGGGATTAAGCGACGACATGCTGGAAATGTTGTTCGTACTGCCCGAAGAACAAGGACACGGTTACGGCAAAGCATTCGTGGATTATGCCATCGACAAATGCAATATCTACAAAGTAGATGTAAACGAAGATAACGAACAGGCTTACAAATTTTATTTGCACATGGGTTACGAGGTTATAGGACGAGATGAATTGGATCCTTCTGGCAAACCGTTCCCTATCCTGCATTTACAACAACCGTCAAGTCATTGAAAATAAATCCTCCACAGGGCTAAAATTCATGATTCTGTGGCTTTGAGGAATCAAAGTATACCACAAGCCTTTAAAAACCTCACGCTTAAAAATCTACACTCAATAATTGTTGTTTGCAGAAACGAATCTTTTCAAGCCGAACTAAAAAAGCCCCGATACTTCGTTCGGTATCGGGGCCACAATTTTTATCAAGATTCCAAGTTATTTCACTTCCGAACCGGGAGCGATTTCATCGGTCGCCGGGGAGATGACAATCAAACGCCCGTCGGCATCCTCGGCCGAAAGAATCATACCCTGCGACTCGATACCCTTCAATTTGCGAGGTTCGAGATTAGCCACGAAGCACACATTCTTACCCACCAAATCTTCGGGAGCATAATGCTTGGCGATACCCGATACGATCGTACGTCCGCCCAAACCATCGTCGATACGGAATTGCAGCAACTTGTCGGCTTTGGGCACTTTCTGACATTCCAGCACTTTACCCACCCGAATATCCAATTTCATGAAATCGTCGAAAGCGATATTCTCCCGTATCGGTGCGGCCTTGTGATTCTTCAATTCATTGGCCTTCTTCGTCTCCAACAACTTGTTCACCTGCGCCTCGATCACGCTGTCTTCTATCTTCTCGAACAGCAACTCGGCCTTACCCAACTCGGCTCCGGCAGGCAAAATATCGGTACGTCCCAGCATATTCCAGTCACAATGTCCCAAATGCAACATTCCCCGCAGCTTCTCGGCAGAGAAAGGTAGGAATGGTTCGAAAGCGATAGCCAGATTGGCCGTAATCTGCAACGAAAGGTTCAATATCGTCGCCACCCTGTCCATATCGGTTTTCGCCAGCTTCCACGGTTCGGTATCGGCAAGATACTTGTTCCCGATACGAGCCAGATTCATCGCCTCCTTCAAGGCATCGCGAAAACGGTAATGGTCGAGGTAATTCTCCACCTCGGCTTTCACATCGGCAAACTCCTTCAATGTTTCCCGGTCATAGTCGGTCAATTCACCCGCAGCCGGTACTTTCCCGTCGAAATATTTATGAGTCAGCACCAAAGCTCGATTCACGAAATTGCCGAGAATAGCCACCAATTCATTATTATTACGCGCTTGGAAATCTTTCCAAGTGAAATCGTTGTCCTTCGTCTCGGGAGCGTTGGCCGTGAGCACATAACGCAGCACGTCCTGTTTGCCGGGGAACTCTTCGAGATACTCGTGTAACCACACCGCCCAGTTTCTCGAAGTGGAAATCTTATCACCCTCCAAATTCAAGAACTCGTTGGCCGGCACATTATCCGGCAAAATATAACTCCCCTCGGCTTTCAGCATCGCAGGGAAAACAATGCAGTGGAATACGATGTTGTCCTTGCCGATAAAGTGGACCATTTTCGTATCCTTGTCTTTCCAATACAGTTCCCATTTGTCGGGAAGCAACTCTTTGGTATTCGAGATATACCCGATAGGAGCATCGAACCACACATACAACACCTTACCTTCGGCGCCTTCCACCGGTACGGGAACCCCCCAATCGAGGTCACGGCTCACCGCGCGAGGTTGTAACCCCATGTCGAGCCACGATTTGCATTGTCCATACACATTCGGTTTCCATTCCTTATGCTCTTCCAAAATCCATTGGCGCAAGAACGGCTCCCACTTGTCGAGAGGCAGATACCAGTGCTTTGTCTCCCGCAAAACAGGCTGATTTCCCGTAATGGCCGATTTGGGATTAATCAAATCGGTCGCATTCAACGATGTGCCGCAAGCCTCGCATTGGTCGCCATAGGCATGTTCGTTGCCACAGTGCGGACAAGTCCCGGTAATATACCGGTCTGCGAGGAACTGGTTAGCCTCCTCATCGTAATATTGCATCGAGGTTTTCTCGATAAATTCGCCTTTATCGTACAACTTCCGAAAGAAATCGGAAGCCATTTCACTATGAATCTTGGAAGTCGTGCGAGAGTAAATATCGAAAGAGATTCCGAACTCCTCGAACGACTTTTTAATAATATGGTGATAACGGTCCACGATATCCTGCGGGGTCACTCCTTCGACCTTCGCCTTAATCGTGATAGGCACGCCATGCTCGTCGCTACCGCCGATCATGATCACATCTTCGCCTTTCAACCGCAGATACCGGGTATAAATATCTGCCGGGACATATACTCCCGCCAAGTGACCTATATGCACAGGGCCGTTGGCATAAGGCAAAGCGGTGGTTACCAATGTACGTTTGAAATTCTTCTCCATATATCGTATTATTTTCTATCGAATCACTTGAATTAAAGAGGCTCCGAATCAATCGAGACCGGTCTACCGCAACCTCTGGAATACAACTCATTTTTTTGCAGAGTGCAAAGATAGTGCAAGCCGAGAGTAGAAACAAATTTACTTGGTTATACCGAGGTGCAATCTATATTCGCATATTGCAAAGATACAAATTTCCCACCGAATGAAATGCCTCGAATTATACTTTTTACGGCATAAACTCATGAAACCTGCCCACAAGACAACTTCTCGGGATAGTTTAAAGACCCATTCATTCAACCCCTCCGCCACTACGTGCCACCTCCCCTATGGCTGCGCCACACCCTGCAATGCTACGAGGCACGGCAGGGGAGGAGTTTAAATGTGTTCGAAATGCATTTTAGCCCTCTCCCCCTGTGTTGCCGTAAAGGAATATAGGGGGAGTGTCCGCAGGACGAGGGGGTTAACCCTTACAGTCAAAAATTTTATGCTATCTTTTTCACACCCTCTCCTCAGGAACTACCGTTTCTTCGGTCTCTTCCCTATATTGTTTACACAACTCCCCGCAATACCACTGGACACGGCAGGGGAGAAGGACAAATACGATCCATCTCATTCGATAAATATAGAAGGGCATTAAATCTCTTTTCCTGTGTTTTTATTGGCAAAATATAGGGGAAGTGGCACACAGTGACAGAGAGAGGGGTTAAAAAACATCATCTCGTTAGGCTGTTTATATCGAAAATATTTCTTCTCCCTTGCCGTGCTCCGTAGCATTGCGGGGTGGTATTAACCATACAGGTGGAGTGGTACAAATGAATAGAGGGTTACTTTTAAACTCCTCCCTTGCCGTGCCCCGTAGCATTGCGGGGTGTGGCGCAGCCATAGGGGAGGTGGCACGCAGTGACGGAGGGGTTAAATGTAGGCAAAGAGGATTACAGATTTTAAACATACCGTCTACTCCCGTCCCGAAAAACGAGCGAAAGCGAACCGCACGGCAAACCACAAATGACGCAAGAACGTCGGTAAAGTCCCGTAATATCGGCACATAATCTCGTATCTCTCCCGCAACGAAGCCTCTCGGTTGGCGGTAGTGACCCCCTCGTTCAAATAATCGATAAGCACCTCGTGCGTATGAGTTATCGTTTTCGCCATTTGCATGCACCGGATACACCAGTCGAAGTCGGCGGAGAAACGATACCGCAAATCATACTCCGGCACAATCTCCCGGCGAACGATAAACGCCTGATGGCACACCAGCATCCCCATGCGAAAACTCTTCACCGATAACCTTTCGGGGGCCTGTAATCTCCGCATGGATATAAAACGTCTTTCCGAATCGACCAATGCCGTCTCTCCATAGACAATATCGGGGTTATTTTTTTCGATGGAATCGGCAATTTTCTGCAACGTATCGGGTTCGTGAAACGCATCGCCGGCATTCAGAAAAACGAGATAACCCCCTCGTGCTTTACGCAAACCCTTGTTCATCGCATCGTATAAACCCTTGTCGGGTTCGCTCGTCACCGACGAGACCGCTGCCGAGTGCCGCGCAATCGCAACCGTACCGTCGGTCGACGCACCGTCCACGATCAAATACTCATAGTCGGTAAACGTCTGTCGTTCCACACTTCTCAACGTAGCCGGCAAAGTCCCGGCAGCGTTAAACGTAATCGTAATAATCGAAAAAAGCGGCCGTCCCATTACAATCCGTTTTTCATGAACAATCCGATATCCGAGAAACTGTCCGCCTCTTTCCGAAGTTCGTCGAACGGACGTTCCCACCATCGCGAAGCCAACAGATAAGCAATCTGCTCATCGTCGAACCGTTTCCTGATTTCCCGGGCAGGTACACCGCCCACAATCGCATAAGGCGCCACATCGCTCATCACCACGGCTCCGGTAGCAATCACCGCCCCCGTACCGATTCGAATCCCCGACATCAACGACACGTTGTTCCCAATCCACACATCGGCTCCCACCTCGACGCTCACCCGTCGTTCCCTATCGAGATACCGGCAGTCCTCATACCGTTTTTCCCGGACAAACGAAAACCCCGGTTGCCCGTTGGGAGAGAAAAAAGCCGGGTGAGTAGATACGAAGGTACGGGTCGGATGCTGTCCGTTGACGATGCGGACATTACGACCGATCGAACAAAACGCACCGACTTCTGCATCGGTGAAATTACTCCCTCGGCAAATATAAGTGCCCCGGCCGATACGGGCGCCGGCCAGCAAAACATTGTCCTGTATGGTATTATATCCGGTCAATCGGGTACGACCGTCGATATAAGCCTTGTACGAAACCCTCGAATGACGAGCCAGTCGATAATAAAACTGCATGAAAAACATAACGATACGACTGGCTAAGCGAGTCAAATCCCTCATAATATCATCTCTTTTTACGATTGAATACACGAATCCACAGATTCTCGATGAATACTTTCAATTTATGCCTGTACGAATAATTATAACGATAGGTTCGGGAATAGACTTTTCGGGCGAGCAAATTCTCTTTTACCGGTGAAATGGGAACTACCGCTATCGGATTCATCGACAAAGTCTGCGTGCAAAGCTGCATAGTATTGCAATGCGTTCCGCTTCCGTCGAATCCCGCATTATCGACCAACGAACGGCCCGTGCCCAACATCAGCTTGTCACGCAGAAACAGCGATGCATACCACCGTATGAACCACGAGTTATTCCGACCCTCGATTTGGTCGCGCAACATCTGGGTAAAGTGGAAACCTCCGTCCAAATCGAATTCCCTACACAAACCCCGCCGTTCGATTTCCCACAACGATTTTCTACCGTCCGACTCGAAATATTGCCATGCACGACTCCAAGTTCCCCACCCCCAACTGTTACACCAGCGTATCAAAAACGTATCGGGCAACTCTCCTTTATGGTCGAGCATGTGGCAAGTCACATGGCAAACTTCCTCCGTATCTTTATAAACTTCCAGAGCCTCGTTCATAAAACGCAGAAAATAAGGAGAAACGATCAAATCGTCTTCCAAGACGATCACCCGGTCGTGCGTCTCCAAAACCGAAGTCACCCCCGCAATCACATTGGCTGCCAGCCCCTTGTTCTCCGGTCGCTCCACGACATTCAACCGTTTGAATTTCCACGGTTCGGCAATCACCCGACGCACGGCGGCCACCGCCTCCTCGCTGCCCTGTTTCGCGCCGTCGGCGAAAACATACAATTCGCTTTCCGCCGCCAGCTCGTTCCGCTCCAAATATTCCAAACAAGCGCGCGTATGTTCAGGACGATTATAAACGAATAAAACAATCGGGGCTAACTCCATATCGGTTTAATTTTTGAATGAACATTTTCCAAAAACACAGGTCTTCCCTGTTTGCAAAATCGCTTGATTTCTGCAATAGAAGGGTATCGACACAAAAGCCGGACACTTGTGCCTGTATAAAAACAAAATTCTTTGAATCTTCCCCGCAATAAAGCGAGCACGCCCGGTTTCAAAGGAGCTAATACCCCCCCCCCCAGGCCCTTAGCCAGTCCCGAATTTAAATCCGAAACAACCGACAAATAATAAACCCTGTCCAATTTCATTTGTGTCTCGCGGGTAATCGGTCGATTTTGCCGGTCATGACACCCCGAAGTCAACGGAGTGTATCCCACCCGATAACCATAGAATCGCATTCGGTGAATATAGTCCACATCTTCGCCATAATGAAAAAACAACGGCGAAAAACCTCCCACCTTTTTCAACGCCGACACCGGGATAAACCAGAAAGCCGCATTAACGAAAGCTGCTTCGACGATATCCGATTTTTTCGATGAAACCGCCGATGCTCCCCCTACATACTTGGCGAACGAACCGTCGAGATGCTCCCCCTTCCCGTCAAGATGCACCGGCGAAAGCACTCCGTAATCGGGATATTTTTCTGCCAACCCCACCAAAGTCCCCACCGTATTCGCCTCTATCCACGCATCCTGATTCACGAGAAACACATAATCGTAATCCTCCTCCAACGCCATTCTCATGCCGATGTTATTCGCTTGCCCGAATCCGAGATTTTTCCTACTCCGCACAAGACGAATCCATCGATACCTCTCGGCGATGATCGACACCGTCCGGTCGGTCGAAGCATTATCGATTACCACAAGATCCGAGGGGTAATCCGAATCCCGAATACTACTCAGACATCGTTCGATCCACGGCTCGAAATTATACGAAACGATCACCGTCAAGACCCTCGGTCGAGCAACTGCTACCTCGTTCACGCTTCACCTCCTCTCTTCACACGACTCTTCAACATCGACAGCATCTCCTGCAACATCTCCAATTTCAACATGTATGCTCCGCCCAAATACAAAACGACATAAACGACCGGGACAAGACACAACCGCCACAAATCGCTCGGCAAAAGCAGATAAACGCCGCACGAGAGTATCGCCGACGCCAACGCCAAGATAAAATACGGAAAAATATCTTTCACATACTCCCCGAAACCGTATCCGAGAAAGCGACGGGCAAAAAAGATCGAAGCCGCCAGAGACAACACCGAATAAGAAATCCACCACCCTATCAGCCACAAAATGCCCGAAGAATAAAACAAAGCGATACCCGCAAACAAATAAATCTTTTTCCCGATTTCCAGTTGTAAATTCAGCCGGGAATAGCCCAGACTATTGAACAAATCGAAAAACAAAATAATAAACGGAGAGCATATTCCCGAAAAACAAAGCAAGCGGAAATACGGCACGGACGGAACCCATTGCTCTTTCAACATGATCGATATGAGCGGATACGAAACGACGACCATCAACAGCATGATAGGAAAAATGAAAAATGCGATGGCCCGTACATTCTTCCGGCAAATCCGTTTCAACCGTTGCAAATCGTCTTGCACCTTCGAGAAAACAGGGAAAGCGACCGAACGGAATATATTGCTGATAAGCGAAGAAGCTATATCCTGATACTTGTCGGCCTGAGTATAGTAGCCGGTCTGCGTCATGCCATAAAACTTACCGATGATAATGGGATATATCTTGTTAAACACATTGTTGATAATACCCGAAACGACCAAGTTGGAACTATATCCGAAAAACTCCCGCAACGAAGCCATGCGAAATATCCATCGGGGACGCCAGTCGTTAAACACCCAGAAAAAAACAGCCCTGAAAAACGAGAGTCCGAGTGTCTGAGCCACCAACGACCAGACTCCCATACCGCCGTAAGCCATCGCAATGGCAACGACCGAAGCGATACCCAACGACCACAAATTGACACGAGCGCTTACAGAGAGCTTGAAATGCTTCAACAACAAAGTCTGCTGTATAAGGGAAAGTGCATTCAACGGAATCACGAGAAACAAAATCCGGCAGATATATATCAAATCAGGGACTTTAAAAAACACTGCAATATAAGGAGCTGCTGCATACAACAAACCATACAGCACGCAACTGATTGCCACATTCACATAAAACACCGTGCTGTAATCGGCCTGAGTAGCCTCCTTTTTCCGAATCAAAGCCGAAGAAAAACCGCTGTCGATCAATATCCCCGACAAGGCGATAAATATCGTGAGAACCCCCACCTTGCCATAATCCTCAGGAGAAAGTTGACGAGCGAGAATAATACCGGCGACAAGATAGAACAACTGCTGTCCCAACTTGTCGGCCGTGCTCCACACGAGCGCTTTCGTCGTCTTTCTCTTCAAATTCTCCTCCATCAGCTAAATGAAAGTCGATAACCTTCTGCTCCACAAAGATAGTGAAAGGTGAGTGCAGAGACAAACGAAAACCTTGTTTCCGATTTGACTATGCCGAACCGCAGCCTATCTTCGTACTCACAAAGATAGCGAAAGGTGAGTGCAGAGGCAAACGGAAATCTTGTTTCCGATTTGACTATGCCGAACCGCAGCCTATCTTCGTACTCACAAAGATAGCGAAAGGTGAGTGCAGAGGCAAACGGAAATCCCGTTTCCGATTTGACTATACTGAACTGCAATCCTATCTTCACATGTACAAAGATAGCGAAAGGGGAGTGTAGTGGCAAATGAAAACGTAGTTTTCAATTTGACAATACCGAACCGCAGCCTATCTTATCCAAAGATAATGAAAGTCGAAAGCAAAAAACTCGATCGAGCTTATCTTTTTGTGAACAAGATAAGCTCTGCGGGACTAGTCTCGCATTTTTCGGAGCGAAAAAGCACTCATATATTTTCTCTTTTCGTAATTTCGCATCCGAAAACAGTTGTGTCAAACAATTTTAAAGGCTATTTTCAGTTATTATAAATATCCGGACTTCGGTGTGCACCCCCCGAAAAGTCTGGAAAAGAGAGTATGCAGATTGTAAGAATCGTTATTCTAACCCTGTGTTGTTTGGTCTTTGCCACAGCAAAGGCTCAGATCGATACGCAGTTCAGCCAATACTGGGCTCTGCCCGGCTATTACAATCCGGCAGCGGCGGGAAGTTCCGACAAACTCAACATACTCACCTCCACCCGGCAACAATGGATAGGTATGCCGGGAGCCCCTCAAACCTATTTCGTAACAGGCGACATGCCTTTCAAATTCTTGAAACAGAACCACGGAGTAGGACTGGTCGTCACTTCCGAAACCGAAGGGCTATACTCCCATCTGATTTTAGGAGCGCAATATGCCTTCAAAATCAAATTATGGAAAGGAGTACTCAGCCTCGGCATACAACTGGGAATGCTCGACGAACGTTTCGACGGCACACAAGTCAGCATACCCACGAGCGATTACCATCAAGCCACCGACGACGGAATCCCCACTACCGAGTTACAAGGCATGTCGTTCGATATGTCTTTCGGGGCATGGTACACCCACCCGTGGTTCTATGCGGGAATTTCGGTCTCACACCTCAACGAGCCATCGATCACCTTTGAAGACAAATACGAAACATACATCGGCAGATCCTATTATTTTATCGCTGGGAGCAATATTCCCATTAAAAACACGTTATATGAAGTGCAGCCCTCCATGATGGTGAAAAGCAACCTCAACATCACGCAGTACGAGTTATCCTGCCGTGTAAAATACAACAAACTGTTCTGGGGAGGCCTTTCATATCGCTGGAAAGACGCATGTATATTTATGATAGGTGCGGAATATAAAAACTTTATAGCGGGATATGCCTACGACTACCCGGTATCGGCCATTGTAAAAGCCAGTAGCGGAAGCCACGAAGTATTTCTCGGATACAGTTTGAAACTCGACCTGTCCGATAAAAATAAAAATAAACACAAAAGCATACGCATAATGTAGCCTATGAAAAAGATAATCGTGTATATCACCCTTGCCATTCTCGTCGCAGCATGCGCACCTTCGTCGCGCCATAGCGGTGAAGTTACAGGTGTCGGAGGTACGGCATGGAATGAGCCTACACCCTACGGTATGGTTCTCATTTCTCGTGGATCCTATAAAATGGGACCGGCCGAGAAGGACAGTATTTGGGGAACACAACAAGAACCGAGGGCTGTCTCTATCGATGCCTTCTGGATGGACGAAACGGAAATCACCAACTCAAAATACAAACAATTTGTATTCTGGGTACGCGACTCTATCATTCGGGAACGCCTCGCCGATCCCGCCTATGGAGGTAACGAAGTGTTCAAAATCGAAGAAGACCGGGAGGGAAACCCCATCAAGCCTCGGTTGAATTGGGATAAAGCCATTCCGTGGAGAAATCCCAATGAAGACGAAGCGCGAGCCATCGAAAGCGTGTACAGAATCAACCCCATTACGGGAGAGCGCCAACTCGATGCCTCCCAAATGAACTACCGCTACGAGATCTTCGATCACACCGAGGCATCCAAACGGAAGAATCGTCTCGACCCGGCACGCCGTGACCTCAACACCGACCATACTCCCGACTACGATGAAATCGTAATGATATCCAAAGATACCGCATATATCGACGAAGACGGGCGTATCATTCGCGAGACCATCACACGGCCATTAGGCAGCGAGTTTGACTTCCTCAATACCTACATCGTCAATATCTACCCCGATACCACCGTATGGGTAAACGATTTCGAGAATGCCTACAACGAGCCATACGTGAGACTCTATTTCTCCCATGCCGGCTATAACGACTATCCGGTCGTAGGAGTTTCGTGGGAACAAGCGAATGCATTCTGCGCTTGGCGCACCGCGCTCTTGAAAGGTTCGGTGGGACGTAACGCCGTTGTTATCGAACCGTACAGACTTCCCACCGAAGCCGAATGGGAATATGCGGCAAGAGCCGGG
>ENA-ORKV01000420-ORKV01000420.1-human-gut-metagenome-genome-assembly--contig:-NODE-420-length-53025-cov-6.491463_pt1 | contig 53025 bp, 92 predicted proteins | sample MGYA00243058_ERZ508805 | MGnify/ENA primary metagenome ERZ508805 (study PRJEB26277, sample SAMN04329770) | human gut metagenome | biome: human-associated habitat | host: Homo sapiens | place: USA...
AATATTGATAAACCAATTTTTTTATTTTTTATTGTATTAAATAATTCCTCATTTATTTCTTCTTTCTTTATTCTTTCTATATAATCAAAAATATCTTTCTTATATTCCTCTAATTTTAAAGTTTGGGCTGCAATTAATATATATGAAAAACTGTTACTTCCTTCATATACTAGTGCAGGAGCTTCAATTAATACACCTTTATTATATTCATCATTAAAAAATCCAGTAATTTTTGAAAAATACATTTGTGATACTATATCAGCAACTATTGCATTTTTAATAATCTCTTCATTTTTTAAAACATCAAGTTTATACCCTATATATATTTGTGGCATAAATATATCCATTTCTTCTTTTATTTCCTTAATGCTTTCTTTGGTTTTTTCAATTTCTTTATTTTGAACTCCTGTATAATCTTCGGTTGATTTAGATAAGGCAAATAATCCAACCCCTAAAGCTGTTACTAAAGATAGAACTAATCCTACAGGGTTCATCTTCATAGCTGTATTTAAGCCTGTTTGGGCAACTGTTTGAGCAACTGTAGCTGTTGTTGCTGTTGTTGTAGCAACTTTGAACAACCCCATAACAGTATTGTAAGCTGTTGTTGCTATTGTTGCTCCTTTTGTAAGCAATGCGGTTGTTTTGGTATATGTGTTATACACTAACAAAGCACTACCACCAGCAACGATTAAAGGTGTTAATGTCTTTAATACACTTGCTACTGTTGGTAAAGCCTTAACTCCTAACTCAATAGCGCCACTTGCAACATCTACTAAATCTTGACCGAATTCTTTTAACTCACTACTGTTACTTGCTTCTTTTAGAAATTCTTTTAATACAGGTGTTGCATTTTGTGAAATTGGTTGAACTAAATTAGTTTTGATACTTCTACCTATTTGAGTAAATTGACTTCCTAAATCATCATATTTTACTTCATCAATTTCTTTTAAAGTATCGGCTGTTGTACTAGCTTCACCATTTACATTCATTAAAGCTTTTACACCATCAATTCCCAAATCTTCCCACATAGTACCGAAAAGGTCTACACCTGCTTGGTTTTGTTTGACTTGATCATCAAGGTTAAATAATGCCTTTAATGTTTCTTCGGTTGCTTTTCTTGCTGTTTGTCCACCTTTTGAGAATTTATCACGCATTTTATCAGCGTCTAAACCAATTAATTCAAATCCCTCGGTTGTTGAGTTTGCTGTATCTTTTGAACGAATACCAAACTCTTTCATAGCGTCCCCTAATTTGTCAACGCTGAATGTTCCACTTGCTGAACCATTGATTAATGAATTAAAGAACTCTTCACTCGTATAGCCTAATTGTTTATAGTGAACTGCATACTCATTTACTGTATCTAACAAATCTCCGTTTTTATCTAATCCCTTTTGAGCGCCTTGTGCTATTAATGTATATGCTTCATCTCCTGAAATACCGAATTGTTCCATGAGCATATTAGCACTTCTAATACTTTCATTGACATCAAAATCAAATGTATCTCTTAATAATATAGCGTTCTTTGCTAAATCTTTGATTTTAGCTGGGTCAACTTCTTTTGATTGTTGAGCAACAACCGCCATAGCGTCTCCAACATCTTCTATAGACTCACCATAATTATTTTTGTACAAGTCCTCTATTTCGCCTTTGAATTGCTCCATAGCTTTAGCGGAAACACCTGTTTTTGCTTGAAAGCTATTCATAGCTTTATCATATTCAACCGAAAACTTCGCAACATCAACTATAAGGTCTTTAAATCCACTTATAACTTGTTTAATTCCCTCGGCTACTAGATTAGCCATAACACCTTTAGCGACTGTAAAACCATCATTTAAATCACTTGTAGCGTTATCTACCTCTTTTGTATTTCCCTCTAGTTTATCAAGCTCTTTTGAGTATTTATTAACATCATTTTCTAAACTGTTTAATACCCCTTTTTGTTTTTGCCATTCGCTTTGTAATGCTTTGGCTTCTTCTTCGGTATAATCTTGTGAGTTTACTAAATCCTCATATCTTTTTTCTAGATTTTTTACAAGGTTAGATTGTTCAGGAATGATTGTATTTAATTGTTTAAGTTTTGCGCTTAAACCCTCGCTATTGCTTTTCCAATCAATCATACCTTTAGTAGCTTCTTGAAATTCTTTTGTTGCCTTGTCAGCTACATTACTTGTTTTTGCTAATTCATCACTTACACCCTTTTCACTGGCTTGCACTCGTGATAATTTACTTTGATAGTCTTGTAATTGACTACCCATTTTATTGTAAGTAGCTTCGGCTTTATTAATTTGAATTAATAGCTTTGTAGCTTCTTCGCTGTTTTCCCCTTGCTCTTCGGCTACTCGTCTATATTGTTCTTTTAGATTGGCAATAACATATTCTTGATGTGCCATGTTTGAAGATAATTCATTTATCTTTTTACCTAATCCATCACTAGTTTTTGCCCAATTACTTAAACCTGCTGTAGATTTTTGAAATTCACTTGTAGTAAGTGAGATACTTTGCTTTGCTTCTTTTAAACCTTGCTTTAATTCATCAATATTAAATTCAAACAAAGCACCTACTTTATTTTCATTCTTTGGCATACTATCACCTCACTTTTACCAATATGAATTATCAGCCGTAACCCTTTTTCTTGGTTTGGCTTTTGGTTTTGTACTATCGTTTAACCTTTGTATCAATTTAAACATTTCCTTTGCTCTTGTTTGTCTTATCGTTATAGGATTTAAAGAGGGAAATTTTTCACATAATACTAGGGTCATTTCAAATAATTTTTGATAGGTTGGGGTCTTATCTTCTAACCCCTCACTGCGTTTTTTGCCTTACCAACAATTCCAACGATTGAATATTTTAAAACATTAACTACTACCTCAACGATTTCATTTAATGTTGTATATCTTAATTCTTCATCAGTAATTCCAAAGAAAATATCTTTTAATAGATCATTAACTTCATTTCTTGCACTTTGGATAATATCAAGTAATTTTTCTTCATCTTTTAACACGTTAGGGTCAAATAAATTTAATACATCTTCAACCACTCCATACAACAATTCATAATCATTTGCTTTGTATGTTTTTGAGATAATTCTATTTCCGTTTTCGTCTCTTTCTCTTGAATAGATATTTAATACTAATTCCATTTCTTTTCTCTCCTTTTATATAAAAAGAAGATAGAGGAATTTATATTCCAGCTATCCTCTTAATTTACTATTTGAATAATTACACTGATGGGTTTTTAGCTTTTAAAGTATCAGGTGTTTCAACTGCTGTATACCATTTAGATACATCAGCTTTTCCATCTCTTTCATCAACAATCATTGCTTTACTTACTGTGCCTGTTTTTGTAAATACGTGTTGTGTTGTAATTGATGAAATAGCTAACTCCATACCGTTTGAGTCAGTTGAGTCATCTAATGATTTATTTGATTGATCATTTAATGAGATTGAAGTTTTATGTCTAACAACATATCTATAAGTACCATCTAAAAATCTTTCTCTATACATTAAAGCAAAATATTTAACAATAGGTTGACCACTATCCATTAATGCTCCTGTTGTTTCATCATAATATTTCCCTGTGATTTTTGATTGCATTTCTAAAGGTAAAACAGGACAAGTTAATGTCAAATCAGTTGAACCCTCACTAGCTACAACCAAGAAAGGAATATTGTCATAATATTTTGTTGCTTTATCAGTATTTGAAGTTGTGCTTAATTCACCTGCTGGAATTAAATGTTCAGGTGTTCCGCAAGTGTAATTTTCATCACTATCTTCGGTAACTTCCGCAATCCATACTTTATCTACCCCTTGAAATTCAGTATATCCTTTTTCAGCCATTTGCTTAATCCTCCTTTATATAATAAACAGTTGTATATCTACCGCTATGTGTATCAACATCACTTTCAATGTCATAGCCATTTCTTTGATTTACAATCCATTTATTTTTTCTTAATAAATCAGTTGCTTCCCTTAATTTAGTGTTAACTAATAAAGGGTCATTGCTATAAAAATATATGTAATATGTCCAAATGGAACGTGTAGGGTTATTGTCATAGAAACCATCATCAGGTGTATCAATGTTATAGAATGTAAACAAGCTATCAGGGTAAGCTTCATCTTCTCCCATGCTTCCTTGTTGAATAACAGGATAACCAAACGTACTCAACAAATTAACTAGTTCTTCATTCATATCATCTAACCTCCCAATATCTTTTTTAATGTTTCTCTTTGCATTTTTTCAATTTCCCTAGCGTTATTAGTAACAGCATAATAGATAAAATATTTAGGTCTTATTTTTGGTGTGCCTTTATCTAAAAATACCGCTGGTAAACCTCCACTTGGTATATCAAAACCTATTGCACCTGTACATACATTCCCTTTCCATGTAATATCTAAATCTTTGAAACTTCTTTCCGTTACTCCTGTTAATTTATGTTTAGACATAAAATCTAACATATCTCTCTTTGGTAATTCAGCGCTTTTCTTCATGCAATCCTCTATTGCTTTTTTTAAAACATTATCGGCTACATCAAGACTTTTTGCTAATTCATCAAAGCCATAAAATTTTATGTCACATACGCTTTTAGACATTTGGGTTTATCCTTTCAACTCTAAATTGCATATATTGATTTCTCATTCCAAAGTTTTCAGGCTCGTTTTGTACTTCGTAAAATTTACCTGTTTGTAAATGTTCAATAACACAATCACTAGTAATGTCAGGTCTAAACCATGTTGTAACAGTTGCTGTATCTCTAATAACGATCATTCCGTTATCTTCTCTTTCAGTTCCACCATATGATTTAAAATTACACATGACTATAGGGTCATTTATTTCTACATTCTCAAATTTAGGTTTTCCTAATACATATACTTTTGTTCTTTTGTAAACCTTGATAGGTATTTTCATGTCGTCTATTTCATTAGGTCTATACATTGTCAACACCTACTCTTAATTGGTTTACTTTTTCATAGAAATATGGGGATAAGGAAGTTTTACCGCTTCCATAATCCCATAAATCACTAACTCCACGAATGATAGTACCAACAGCTTTTTTACTATTGACAATTTGTTCAGGAACTCCAGCACCTAACATATACTCTTTTACTTCGTCAATATAGATTTTCAAAGTATCATCTTGATATGTTCCTGTTATCCCTAAACCTTTTTTACATTTGTCTAATAATTCTTGTTCTTCCATTGGCACTATCTCCTTTCATTAGACTGTAGGGTCACCTTTTTTAACTCTCATGAACCCTCTATAAGCTGTTGTGTTACCACCAGCAAATACACTTGCACGATAAGCAATCATACCATCTTTGAATTTGTAATCATAAGATTTTTTGATTTCAACAGGTGAGAAAATAGCTGTTTCATAGTATTGTGGAATACCATAAATCATGCTGTATTGTCCTTTTGTTGCTGTATCTAATGGTGTTAAATTTGAGTTGATAATATAAGGTACTGTATTAATTGTTTGGTTAGCTAAATCAATTTTATAAGCATGATCTCCAATATCGTTTTTAACTAATGAGAACGCTAATAAGTCAGCTTTATTTAATACTAATACTCCTTTTTGTTCTACTTCTTCATCTCCACCATAAGCAAAGATGATTTTATTTAATGTATCTTGATCAATTTTTGAAAGTTCCATATCATCACTTGCTAATACTGCTGTATTGTCAGCGTGTGATGATGTGATACCCATAAATGTATTACTTTCACCTGTACCACCAATTTGTTGTTGTGCCATTTTCTTTTTAAGTGCAATTTCAACACCTTTTCTAATTTCAGCTTCATAATTGGCATTTGGTAATCTTTCTAATTCTTCACTAAATTCGGCATAAGCTGTAACTTTAACTTTGTTAATTTTAGCTGTACCAAATTCAGGTTCAGCTTCCGTATATGCGCTACCCTCTTCAGTTAAACCGCCTGTACCATATGATTTAGTAAATGGTGCTTCGTATGACTCACCGCCTTGTAAGTTTCTTACTTTAGTTAAATCATAGAAAGTAGAAACTTGTCTAAATGGTACTGTTGCTAATTCATTTGATTGGTGTTTAGGTAATAAAATGTTGTCACTTGCAACAGTAACCGCTCTACCCTCTTTTAATAATTTAGCACGTTCTTCGATTTCTTTGTTTTGTGCTTCACGTTGTTCTTCATCCATTGGGTTACCTCCTCTTAAATTTGTAGTTGACATATGACGAATGTTAGTACCACCAACTTTTACATAGTCTTTTGAACGTTCAACATTTTCATTTGTTGGTTCTTCTTCGTTAGGGTCTAAACTATCATCAGCTCTAGCTTCATCATCATTTTTTTGTTCTTCTTTTTGTTCTTCACTTGGTTCATTTTCAATTGCTTGTAATTGTGCTTCAGCGTCAGCGATTTCTTGTGCAATTGTTTTTAATGTTTCACCAATAGAACGAACTTCTTTAATATCTTCGCTTTCTTCCATACGTTTATTTAACTTATCTTGTTCATCTTTTTTTCTTTGAATAAGTTTCTTTAAAAAGTCTTTCATTAAAATAATCCTCCTCTAATTTTTGCTTTTAATTTTTCTAATTCTAATTTTTCTCTTTCTTCGACATTATCCAATGTCTCTTTATCATCTTTATCCAAAGATGTTTGCAAGGCTCTTAATTGTTCTCCAACAATTTCTTTGCTTCTTGCGTATATGCTAGTTGTAGGATATGCTCCAAAATCCACAACGCTAACATCATATAAAGTACCAATTTCTTTAATTCTTCTAGTTACAGGGTTTGTACTTCTATCAATTTCTTCTTCTACTACATCAAAAGCAAATGACATTTGATATAACAATCCAGCTTTAATAGATTTATAAATATCAATGTTATCTTGCGTATCAATCAATTCGGCTCTAATCTTTAAGCCTTGATTATCAATAGTAAGAGTTAAGCTTTTATTTCTTGTTCTTGCTAATACTCCTTTAGTATCTCCATGTTGATATTTCAAAGGAACATCTTTCATATTGGCTTTATTTAAAGCTTGTGGTTCGATAACTTCATACCAACCCCAATCTTTATCACCAATTAAAGTTGTTTCATTAAAACGTACCGCATAACCCTCTACGATCATTTTATTTTCTTCATTTTCAACTGCTCTTAATTCCATTAATCGCAATTCTTTTTTATCTTTAAAATCTTTTTTAGATTTATCCATTTAACACACCTCCTAAATAAAAATAAGGTCATAACATTAATTAGTTACGACCTTAAAGGTTCACATCTATTTTCTTTTTGCATTTTCTACAATAAACTTCAATGTTTTTCACTTGGTAGTTATCTTTTAGTTTAAAAAGTTTCATGCCACATTTTGGGCAACAATAGTAATTTTCTTTTATCATGCTTTATATCCTCTCTAGTATTATATCATGTATTGTTTTCATTTTTAACAATATTTTCATTATTTTGTTGACTATATGAAGCGTTATTATTGTACTTTGACATTTGGTATTCATCAGCAATAGACTTTTTAACCCAATTCAATGACATATAATATTCATCTCCACCCTCAACAGGAGGTTCACCAAACCAACTTAAAATAGTATTTGTGTTGACACCACCAACAGGCAATAACAATTCAGCTATCTTAATCTTGTTTTGAGCGCTCATCATTTGAATTTCACTAGTATAACAAATAATAGTGTTTCCGTTTGATCGTTCAAATGGTGTTAATAATACTCTTTCTAGTGCTTGACCTAAAGAGATAGCACCGCTTTCTAATACAGTTTCATAGAAAGCTTCTTTTTGTTCGGCTGTATAGTCACCATCTAAAATAGCTTCACTAACTCCATAATGTCTACGTATTTTATCATCAAAGAATTTAAGAATGTCTTTAGATACGTTTCTTCCATAGTATGGAATAGGTGTATATTCTCCTCCATTATCTAAACTTAAAATTCCACTTTGATTAGTTTCTAGTTTCTTTTCAAATTCTTTTCTTTCTTTTTCACTGTTTTCTTTATTAATATAACCGTTTAATTTTAAGATACCATTTATTCTTAAACTTCCCTCAATAGATTTAAATGTTGCTTGTAACAGTTTATCATTCTCTTGTAGGTGTTTTAATAAGGCTGTATTATTGGCTGTTCCGTTAATATCTCCACCCATATATTCATTTTCACCAAATTCTTTTCTCCAATGAATGACTTCATCATATCTTATCTTTCCTGAATGTTCCCCATTCATAAAAGTAAAATCAACATAGATAATTCCTAAATCATCTTCAAAGAAATCAACTTGTGCTGGTTGCAATGGGTATAATGCTTTATAAACTTTTTTAGTTCTTCCATTAGTAGGATTGTAATATAAATCATACGTTGGATAGATAAAACAATTCTTATACGTTTCTCGTAACCATGCACACTTTCTTAAAAAGTCACTTTGTGTCATTAGATTATTAGGATTTTTTAAAATCTCATTGAGGTTATTATTAGTAACGTCAACTTGTTTACCTTTTACAACCCTAATATGTCTAGGGTTCATTTTAGAATATTCATCTAAAATCCTATTTGTAATCGTGAATACTGTTTCATCATTCATGATATTGTTTCCAAATTGGCTAAAGCTAGGTGTTCCATTAACGCTATTTGCCCAATAGAAAACTTTATTTATAGCTTTGTTTTGTAATTTTTGCAACCAACCCATTTTATGCACCTCCTATTAATTTTAAGTATTCGCTCTTATATCTTTCAAATATTGCATAGGTAATAATAATTGCTACCGCTCCATCAATTCTCTTGTCGGTTTTCATCTTGATAGGCATTATTAACTCTCTACCATCAACTTCTAAAGCTGTATTTCCTAAACACCAATTATCCATATCATTTAAACCATGTATTAATTGACCTTTTAAATCAGCTTCTACGTGTTTCATTGGTGTACTCATAACAAATTTACTTTGATTAATCATTTCACAAGTTTCATTTTTCTTATTTCCATAACCATATGATTGCATTGTATTTAAAAAGTCCGTTGCAAATTTTTGATCATATCCTAATTTGAAAACTGTAATTTTGTATTGATCGTATAAATCTTTGTACCATTCAGCTACTTTAGATAATATAACTTGTCCTCCCTCATGCACTTCACAAATTCCTTGTTTTACCCATTCTCTATATTTTGCTCCTCCCTCTTTATCGCTATCAAGTTTGGTTTCAGGTATAAAGTATTTAGTAAAGAAGTATTTGTTATCGTCATTCGGTCTCATTAACATAATAGTTGCACAAGTTAAGTCGGTTGTTTGTGATAAATCGACACCTGCAAAGGCATAACCATTTCTAAAGTCCTCTAATGTTAAATGTGTTTGTTCATATTTATAATCACTATCAAATAACCATGCTTCGGCACTATTTTGTTTGATATTGAAATCTTTACAAAGCATATGTACTCTTGATGATTTACTATGTTTTGCTTTTGTCATGTTCTTTTCAATGAAAGACCATTTCTTAACTCCATAAATCAAACTAGGATTAGCTTTACACCAAGTCCACCTATCTTTAAATATCTCAACTTCGCTATCTTGTGTAAATAACCAAGGCAAGAAATGAATATCATCTATTTCATCATATAAGACACCTCTAGCATATTTCATTTTCTCGTCCATGAGCATATCATTTAAAAATCCCTCGGTTGTACAGGTTATTAATAATGGTTCATCTTTAACGGACATTGACTCCCAACAAGCCATATAGATTTCATCATCTCTACTATCGTGCATTTCATCATAATAAGTTTTATCTATATTTCTTCCGTCCTTATTTTGAGTCTTTGCACTTAATTTAAAAATGGTAACGTTCTTTGTATCGTTCCTTATTTCAACTAAATTTTGCCTTGTAAGAACGTTTTTAGTATCTAACCTAGAACGCATACCCCCAATTTCTTTCCATATCAAATTGGCTTGTTTATCGTCATTTGAACAACATACTATATCTTCTCCACCCTCACCAAGAAACAAGTCAAACATTCCATCACTTGCCATGTCGGTAGATTTTCCGTTTTTTCGTCCAATTACCTCTAACACTTCCGTAAATCTTCTTAATCCTGTATCTTTCATTTTGAAACCATAGACAACTTCCCAAAATGCTTTTTGGTGTAGCATTAATTCTAATGGTTTCATAAAGTAAGGTTTTTTACTTTGTAAGCATAGAGTTTCTTTAAACTTAATTCTTCTATCACTTTCTTTTGTAACATAATAATACCTTTCATCTTGTAGATCATTGATTAGCTTACTAACTTCCAATCTCATTTCATCACCAACAATGAAAGGTACTTTTTCATCATTCAAATAGATATATCCTTTTTGAATACAATCCCAATAGGTTTCTAACCAAGTATCTTTAGTTTTCTTGTAACCAATCATATTTTACTTAATTTCTCCATCAATAAATCAGCTTCGCTCGTATCTTCCTTATTTAATTGAGAAAGCATGATTTTAATTTTGCTATCATGCCTTTGTGAAAGATCGCTATACTCTTTTTGAAGATATTTCTTTTGCTCCGCTTGTCCTTTATTCTTTGGTACACCTATTTTTTGTAATTGGGGTTTTAATTGCTCCAATTGTTCAATTTCAAAAAGAAAATCATCATACATAGTTTCTAATACTTTTTGTTTTGTTTCATCTATGCCTTTAAATATTTCTTTCAATTCTTCCTTTGTCACAAATAACACCCCTTTATTTACTATTTGAATACTATTTACTATTAAAATAACATAATTAACGAAAATATATAATGATTTTCAAAAATTCAAGTCAAATTATCTTGAAAAGTTTAAAAATTGGGTTTGCGTGTAAAATATGCTCCCCTTACAGTCCCCATTATGATTTTAAATTTTTTTCATATGGGAGGGTATATCATCTACTCTCTACACTATCCCTTTTGTATGGATTAACCATTCTATTTTGTTTTTTGTTTTTCTTTCTATTCTCTTTGATGTACTCCTCTTTCCATTTGCACTTATGCCCCTTGTTCTTCATTGGTTTTATATTACTCATATATATCACCTCTATATAATGAATGATGTAGATATAAAATGATAATCACTAGCTACATAAGTGTTAGATGTAGTTGACATTATCTCTATTAATCCATTTGTACTTATTTGATAAGTGTCTATCTCTCCGCCTGTCCTTGCTTGTATGAAGTATACTCTCTTTCCTACAGGTCTATATCCCTCGGGCAATACGCCAATCTCTCTTGCTCTAGTTGTAACCCCTTTTACTGCTCCCTCAATAAATACTATGTTCCCTTGCTTCTTACATCTAACAGGATAAGCTGTTGAGTTGTGTGCTGTTATTCCACTCTTTAATGTGATGTTGCTATATCCATTATCTAATATTGGAATAACCTTTCCATTCAATGTAATCTTGTCTTCTTTTATTTGAAGATAGTTGTTTGTAGTTACAACTCCATCTTCCGCTATAACTCTTCTCATAACTCCCGTTGGTGCTAATAAAGTAAAGTGTAATTCATTTCCGCTATGATATACATTGATTAGAAAATGTTCGCTTGTTGTTCCTGTAGCTGTCTTGTTAGTGTATTTATATTTACCTGTTAGCATATAAACACCATTAACTAGATTGTCAATGACAATAACTTTACTATCAGTTCCTACTAATAAAGGTAGATCACTTCCTATATTGTCTATCAACCTTTTTAATACTCTTCCTTGATTAGCGCTTAATGCGTCCGTTGTGCTATTGCTGGTTAAGTTATCAATAACACCTATAATTGCTCTAGTGTCCATAATCTCGTACCCTCCTTTATATTTTATTTTCGATATATGCACTATGGAACTAACAACTTATTATTAGTTCCGTACTACATACATTATTCTTCTTGATATGAAGTAAAGTAATCTCTTATATACTTTTCATACTCTTCTTTATTTCGTCCGTTAGGATTGTCATATAGCCTTTCTAAACATACTCTCATATCTTCTTTAATGTGTATGACTTCATCTATTCCTAAACGATCAATTAATCTTTTACGCTCCATAACTCTAGGCATGGTTACAATTACATAAGCATTAAACCACATACCGCTTCTCATTTTGATAATATCCATCATAGCTTCTCTCAATGCAAATACAGGCTCTTTAAGTCTATTAGGCTTAATGTACTTTGGGTTAATAGAAATCATTTGCCATATCTTATCCATGTCTAGAATAATATCATCTTTAGTTGCTACATTCTCAACCCATGTAGATTTACCGCTACAAGGTGAACCATGTACTAATATGACTTTCTTTTTATAGTTTCCAAACCGCCTATGTATTTCATTGTGAGTTTTAAATGATACGATCATGATGTTATTAGGATTTAAACTAATAGATACATCATTAACATTTTCTAAAGTCAATTCTATTTTGTGATGTAAAATAATATCATACTCTTTATATATTGGCTTTCCTGTTACCTCGTCTATTGTTTCTCCTAATTCATTTAAGCGTTCATATATGACTTTCTTTCTAAATGCTTCCCATTCTTTAGTTTTATAGAAATCACTTAAGTTAGTAATATACTTCATTGCTCCTCCTAGATAGCAAAACTAATTTCAAAAGGCAACCATGCGGTAGTTGGGATTTTTGCATTTGCTGTTGTTCCATATCTTGCAATGGTTACAGTTCCATTTGTATTTACCGCTAAACACCAAACATTTTTGCCTGAACCTTGACATACTTTAATTAATCCATAGATCGGTCTATATCCACTTGGTAAAGTAAATATTATTTTTCCTGTTGCACTTGCTCCTATTTCAGCACTAGGAGAAACACAACCACGAATATAAACAATATCATTCTTTTTTCTATATCTAGGTTTGTTTTCGTTAGTATTTGCATATGGTATGAAATCACTTGTTAACGTTGCGTCAATCCATCCTGTATCATCTAGATTTTGATACGTTGTGTTAGTAATTGAATATCTAACTACCTTTGTTGTATCAATAATAGTTGCATATGATACTGAACTACTTTTATCAATAATTACATATGCGAATGGGTCAACTCCGCTAATTCCTGTTTGATTAGAGTTATATTTGAAATATCCATAAATCTTATATAAACCGCTCTCTAAATTTCTTAAAATAATCGGTTTATTTACATCTAAACTTTCCTTATAAACTAATAAATTTTCTAATTGTTCATCAATATCACTAATAACATAAACTTGATTTGTTTTCAGTGAACTACTAGCTTTAGCACTTTTGTATTGTGCTAAAGTTAGTTTGTTTACTGTAATACCGTTTAAAGTTTGAGACATAATTACCAAATAACAGTTTTAGCTGTTGGTACTGTGATATTGACTTCTTTATTAGAAATTGTTTGTTGAACTCCATTTACTTTAACTTTTTCTAATACGTTTGCTTGTGCATTTGATGGTGCGTGTGCTAATTGTGAATGTTCATAAGCACTATCATAATGTGCTTTTAATGTATCAGTTAAATCATTTGTAACTGTTGGAATTTCACTCTTTAAAGCATAATTAGATAAATCAATAGTAGTATCACCAATCTTTTCCCATTTGTTATTAACATATAAATATTCATCATAAGCGTTATTTGTTTGGCTAGTTGATTTAGGTACTAAATAAATTGTAGTTGCACTAATACCACTTGTTGGTAATGTTTGTACTACCGCTACATTCATAGAAGTAATACCATTGATCAAATCGTTTACTTCGGTTTTTGTATAAGTATTTGTTTTAGTATAATAATTTGTTAAGTTGTTTACTGAATTAGTAATGAAATTAACATCATTAGATAATTCACTTAATTTAGTTGGGTTTACTTGCGCTCCTGCTTCAATATCATTTAATTTAGTTTTTTCAGCGCTTGTATATACTTCATCATCAGTAAAAATCCATACTTCTTGTTCTTGCATTGTTGGGGTAATAGTACCATTTGCTACATTTTCATCATATAAAGCTTTTGAAATCTTATTAATTTTAACTTGGTTTAATTCTTGTGACATTGTTATTTCCTCCTACCATAATTTTGTAACATATTTTGATAAGTCAATTTGACTTGCTTCTAATTCTTCAACTCTTGAAATTACTTCTTCAATCATTTCTCTTAATTGTCTACCCATATTTGCTGTTAATCCCATATCAGTAGATGTACTATATAAATCATCAACAAACATAATAATTACCTCCTTAAATAGCTAACACTTTAGCTATGAGTTTATTAACATCTTTCCAAACATCAATCATATAATATCTATTTGGTTGAGGTGTAAATTCACTATTTGAAACATCATCACCAATCCATGTTATTTCTTCATCAAAAATAAATTCGGTTGCTGTACTTCCACTATTAAAGACTATTTGAGCGTTATAACCAGCTTCAATATTGGCTGGTAATTTAACTGTTATCTTTTTAAGGTCTTTTGTATATTGAAAGCTATTTCTATCATTTAATTGAATTGTTACCGCTGTAGAATATGTATTCTCTACAACATTCATTTTCTTTTGTAAGTTATTCAATGATAAGAAATTCATTTCATATGATGTATCAGTAGTTTTTATATATTGAATTTGATTGTTGAAAGGGAAAATCATTTGAATATATGATGTACTATCAGTTCTTGTTACAATCGTAAATACGTCCATTGCAACCATAGAAACATCAATACCCTTATAAGGTGTAAAATATCCTGTTAAGATGTATTGCCCTGTTTCTAAATCTCTTAAAGGGTATTTATTAGAACTATCACCGCTTACTATTCTTGTAATAGGCTTGTTGGTTAAATCGTCATAATCACTCGCTCCACCTTGAACTTCTTTATATGTTCCATCATCAGCAAGGTATTTTGTACCCTCACCATCTTTTTGAATAACATTAACTCTATCCATAACATAAGAAAAGAAATCATCATTTTCTTGTGCTACTTCATTACTAGCGTTAATACTATCAAGAACATCAAAATCAATAGCGTATGATTTCCAAACATAATCATCTTTTCTTAATACAATTTCCATTCTTAAATTGCCTATTTGATCTAACAAGCTATTAGGCATTTTGTATTCAACATAATAATTATTATCTTCATCATTTACTATTTGAAGAGGTTGAGTCATGAATTTAGAACAATCTTCTTTCTTAAACTCTAGGTATACATCATTTTCAACCATATCACCATGTAATAGGATTTTTAATATAGTTGCTTCATTTTCAAATGTTTTACCTATTGTTTTTTGAGTTGTTTCAACACTCCTATTTTCATAAGCATTAACTAGAATATACATTGGTCTCACCTCTTTTCCTTGCTAAATATTTACGATCTTATTCTTCAACTTTAGCTTTTCTAGTTCTTTTTCTTTTTGGCTTTTCTTCTACAACTTCATCTAAATCTTCTTTAGGTTGTAAAATATCTTTATTTTCTTCTAAAGGTTCTTTAGGCTCTAATGGTTCTTTATCTTCCTCTTTTCCTTTTTGTTTTTCTTCTACAATATTACAAAAAGGTACACCATTATATAATTCAGTTGTTAGCACTTTTGCCCTTACATCATCAACTTCAATAACTTCATCTTTCTTTACTAATCTTTTTAATAAAATATCGTTGTAATCAAAATTTGCTTTTACTTTCATTTTGTTTATCTCCCCTTTTTATTTGATTTTTTTAAGCACAACACCAACATAATATGTATTTGCTGGTACAGCGTATTGGTCAGCATATCTACCTAATGAAAATAGAATATAACTATCACTAGCTGTTGCATTTACTCCTATACCATCATTTATATCACCGAAGAAACGTTTGCTACCATTTTCACTTGTTTTATAATACGTTGCTAATACACAAGTGTTATTTTTGTTAAATCCATCAGGATATGCTAATGTTGTTTCTTTTATACCTGTACTTGAATTTTTAACTTCTATTTTACCTGTAACTTCAACAATACCACTTATTAATTTATCAATTTCACTTTTACTATATGTTTCTTCTAAACACATATTTTCACAAATTGCATAATGTTTTGCCATTTTTAATTACTCCTTTCTTTAACTTGTTTTTATATATTTTAATATTGCATAACCTGTTGTATCCGCAAAACCATTTGATGTACCAACTTGTAATATCAAATTAGTTTTATTGACTTGAATAGAAATACCATCATGATCATTATCCATATGAGCACGTGGCATCATATGGTTTGTATTATCAGCAAACTTTACAAAAAGGTCACAACTCAACACTCGTTTTAAATTAGATATATTATGTGCTACATATTTATCTTTAGTGAAGCCACTTACGGATATAACTTTACAATATATTTTTTTTCCGTCTATCCAATAATCACCTGTCCACTGCTCACTTTGTGAATATTTAAAACCGCCACCATTGACCTTACTATCAACATACGCTTTCATTTTTTTCCATAGGTATTGAACACCTGTATTATCTAAATACTTTGCCATAACTTATCTCCTATACACAAAGAGCATCTAAATCAGCATTTGAAATTGATGTGATTGTAAAAATACCACCTAATGAGTCCCAAGCACTACCTGTCCATGCAACGTTGCTTCCTGCTGGACCATATGAACTTTCAGCAACGATATTATATACGTCCCCTGCTGTTAATCCGCTTGTAGGTAATACACTTGCTGTTGCTACTGAACCTTTATATTTGTATGTTCCTACAATGTCAGTTTTTAAAGCATAATTTGCTAAAGCGTTATATGCTTCATTAGCTATTTCGGTTGCACTTCTTGCTTCCATAGATACTTCAGTTATTTGATCTTCAAACGTACTTGTAGCGTCATCAATTGCACTTTTTACAACTTTGTTTTGTACAGGGTTTGTAGATGTAGTGCTTAATGCTGTATCACAAGCAACATCAACTTTACCTGTTTGTGCATTATTAGTTAAACCATTACCTAACCACATTAAACCTCGTTTTGATGAAGTGGCTATATCTAAACCTAAACCTAAAATAATATCGTTACCACTATCACCGCCATAACATACATCAACTTCTCCATCACCTTTTAACACTAATTTATCTTTTTTTGCACCAGCGTTAATTGTTTTTGTTGGATTAGAGAAAGTTAAGTTTTGATATAATTCAACAGTTGAGAAAGCGTTTTGGTTGACTTCCGCACCACTTGCAATACCATTTAATTTAGTTTTATCACTAGAACTCATTAAACCATTAGCTGTAGTAGTAGCTACACCATATGTTGTATCTTTTGCACCTAATACACCATTTGAAATAGATAGGTTTGCACCAACTTTAACACCACCTAAAACAGTAGAACTAGCTGTAGGCAAATTATACTTATTTGCACCCTCGGCAATTCCAGCTAATTTATTTTTTTCAGTTGTCGTATAGTCATTTGTTGATAATCCTTTACCACTTTCTTTTGCTACAAATTTTTCTTTAATCTTTCCCCATAAATAAATTACTCCGTTTGAGTCTAAATACTTTGCCATTTTTATTTTCTCCTTATATTAATAATTTTTCTAATTCCTCATTTGATATTGAGCCACTCGCTGTTGGTATTCTATCTTTTAAATATTTATTAATAACGTGTTGTGTTTCATCTACACTTTCAAAGTTATCAATAACATCATTTGCGCTAATAGGTAATTTAACACCACCATTTGCGGTTATCTTACCTGCTGTATCTACTTCTAAACCATCACCAACAATAACCGCTCCTAGTTTCTCTTTCGTTGCAATAGGTAATTCGAGTGGATTTACTTTTTTAACTGAAAAGTTATATTGATCGTTTGCATATTTACAAATTAAATCTTCGGTTGTGAACTCAACACAATTAAAAATTATATAATCACTATTACTTTCATTACTTAATAATCTTATTTTCATTACACCATTGCCATTGTAATAATCATTGCTTACTTGATATTTAATTTGATTATTTGCATTTAATTCTATAGCTTTTGATGTATGAACAATGTTATTGGTATCAGTAACTTCAACTCTATAATTTGTTTTTTGAACTAAAGAGGGAGTAAGGCATAAATATAATATGTTTGTATCATTCGCTATACAATACATACCGCTATTTATTGTATTTTGAAAATCTACGTTAATTATATTTTTCATGTTCTCACTCCCATTCTTTCAGTATTTCATTTGCTTCTTTCTTTAGTTTTAATTCTTCTTCTTTGAATTTTGCACTTAAATAATCTTTAGTGTATTCTCCTTTAGTCCAATTGTTTAAAAGATATTGTTGCATAGCTGGATTAGGTAAAGCTCTCTTTTTATGGATTTCTTTAACCCTCTTTGCTGGGTTTCCATCTTCGTCTAGGTTTATGATTATTTTTTCTTCCGTATATTCAAAGCCTAAAGCTGTTTCAAATGCACTACGCTCTAATTTTTCAATTGCTTCTTGCCTGTACACTTGGAGAGCTTCTTTTAATTCTATTAATTCATTTTCATATTTTAAAAATGTACTAATTCCTATACCTAATTTTTCAGCCATTTCTTTTTTTAGTAAGCCTTGTCTTGACCATTCTTTGATATTTTCAATGTTTTCTAAAATGATTTTATCTTTGCTTTTTCTACCACGTTTAGCCATTACATTTTAGTTCCTTTAATTAACCATGACCAAGTATTAGTACCAACAACACCATCTTGTGTTAAACCTCTATTACGTTGGAATACTTTAACAGCTTTATAAGTATTTTTTCCAAAATCTCCATCTACTTCTAAATTGAAACCTACACTATTTAATCTTTCTTGAATTAATCTTGTAATGTTTCCTTTAGCACCTTTTCTAACTGTTGGATATGTAGAAAATCCTTGTCTTTTAATTTCAGCGTTTAATCTATTAACCCAATCATCATTAGATGAATTAATTGATACAGTAACTGTATTTGCTCTTGCTTTACCACTTACAACAATAACTGTATGCCCTTTTGTTTTAGTGACTAAAATATCACCATTGTATAGAACTGTTGAACCATCAACCGCTTTTTTACTTTCAAACAATCCACTATTAACTAATACACTTGCTTCATTTGATGTTGTAAAGTTACCCACATCTTTTCCACAAGCTTGAATAATACAAGCACGTACTAAAGAAGAACAATCACATTCAGTTTTAACAGCAATCTTATTTAATGCTCCATACTTTTTAATTTGAGTAATTACTCCACCACGATTAGATTGATCATAACCAATATTATTGTTGTTACAAGCTTGTTGCATTGCACTCGCTAAAGCGTTAGCATGAGATACATTTTTAGCACGTAACACATACCATCCTTTAGAGTGTCTATAATAAGCTTGTGTAGAGACTTCTCTTCCTGTTTGGTCTCCTGCTTTACCTCCGCTATATTTACCTCTTTCATCTTGTCTTGCGCTTCCTATAATTAAAGACATTTTTTAACCCTCCTTTGTTGCTTTTTTCATGATAATTATATCATAAATTTACTTTTTGAATACTTTTAATGTTAATTATTTACAAAGCAAAAAAGACACCTTTTACAGTGTCTTAATTGCATTCGTGTCATTTTATACTAGAAAGGATTTAAAAATAAGAAAATTTGCTAAACCATACATTAGTACAAGCGCCTTTTATCTCTAAAAGGACACTAATATAATATCACATTTATTATAAAATTCAATCTATTTATAAAAAAACCAAACATTATTGTTTGGCTTGCCAATATTTAAATAAATAATGACTAAATACTTTTCTTGACAACAAAAGTATATCATTTTTTTCAATAAAAGAAAAGGCTCTTTATATGAGCCTTATAATGCTTTAACTAATACTCTTATGTGTAATCTTTGAATGTTATATCCACCTGCTAAAATACTTTCTACTTGTGCTACTCCCTCTTTGCCTTTAACTGTACCATTTAAAACTACCATTCCTTGCGCTCCTTGTGTTGCGTGTACATCTTCCCAACTTTCAACTTCTCCTGTAATTTCTTTAACTCTATTGTATAGATCAATGATTAAAGCTTTTGCTTCTTTTTCGTTGGTAGCTTCTAATTTTTTATCATCAATTCTCATAAAATCATAATCGTTATATGAGTATTCTTTGATGAACTCTTTATAACCTAATTCTTTATATTTTTCTATTAACGTTGCTTTTCTATTTTTGTTCCATTCATTCCAACGTTCAACTAATGCTTCTTGTAATTGCTTGAATTGACTAGGCATTTCTTTTACATATAAACTTTCCTTTTCTAGTTCACCTTTTAATTGAAGTTCATATTTTGTTAAAGTTTCCTTTTTAGCTTCAATTTCTTTTTTACCTCTTTTAATATCATCTTCTAATGATCTAATATCCGCTTCAAACCAATATTTTTCATTATCTTCTTTTGCTTTTTCGATTTGATTTTGTTTCTTTTCAATCATCTTTGTTTTCTTAATGATTGTGTTTTCTTTCTTATTAATCATTTCTTTTGCTTTTTCAATTCTATCTTTTAATGTTTCAATTTTCATATTTATCAATCCCTTTCCTTATCTTCAATTACATTATAATATATGTATTACATATATGCAATAGTTTTTTTAGAATGTTTTTCCAATAAAAAAAGAACTCTTTTATGAGTTCTCAATGTCTTTTCTAATTAACTGTTTAATATAACCATTTACATTATCAACACTTTCTAATTTATCGTATATATCCTTTTCGGTTTTTAAATTTACCTTTATAGGGTATATCTTTGTGTTTTTCTCGTTATATTTCTTTGACGCTTTTCTTTGTGCTTCCGTCACGCTACCACTCCTTTTTGTTCATTCTAACATACTAAATTTATTATTTGAAGCATTAAGGTAATACCTATAATAATTCCTTTAGTTTTAACTCTAGCTTCTTAATATATAAATCAACTGTATCATGAGCGCTTTTACAACCTTTCATTGATTTTAGTTGTTCATAACGATCAATCAACTCTTTCATTATCTCCACTTTTTCCATTTCTTTTTTCTCTCCTCATAAACTCTTTATATTTTGTTTCTAAATAAATAATAATCATTAATGAGCCTATAACATATAACAATAGAATAGTTAATAACATTTCCATCATTTAACCTCTTTATCTTGCTTGAATCTTTCTACAATTCTATTTTCTTTAGCTTCTTTCATATCAATATATTCTATTGTATCAAAACCGAACATTATAAATAATTCATCTAGCATAATATTTACATCAGCTATTTCTTCAAGTAAATTTTCTCTACGTTCTTTATCATTTGGATAACGTAAGCATTTATTAATGGCTTGAATAAGTTCAGCACATTCTTCCATTGCTAATCTACATTGATTTTCTTTACCATAAAATTCAATAATTTCTTCTATCATATTTAATAACCATTTTGTAACCTTTCATAATTGATCATATTCTTATTTAGGTATTCTTGATAGATTTCATCAAATGTAAAACCTAATAGTCCACTTAAAATTAATAAATCAGTTAATTTACAATTATTATCTAAAATTTCACGAATAGCATGACTTAAAGGCAATAATAAACGTACATAATATTCATCTATATCATCTTCATAGAAATTTAAAATTACTTCAATGCTTTCATTATTTTTGTATCCGTAACACATTTCATAAGTCATAACAAAATGATAAACGTCTACTAATTCTTCTAATACACGTTTTCTATCAACAGGCTTTTGTGTTTTCTTCCACCAGCACCAATTACCTTTTAATTCATGTGTTAGTTCTCCTAATTCGTCAATGATAGCTAACTGTAATTTTTCTTTGGTCATAGCGTCTTGACCGAACTCTTTTAAAATATTTTGATTTAATGTTTTTTGCATTAAAAACATTTGTGTTAATTGTTCTTTAATTTCCATTGTTCTTTTCCTCTTTTTTGATAATTACATATTCTTTTTTATTGATTTCATCAACAATTACAGGAAAGTGTTTTCCTTTGCGTTCTTTAACTGTTAATGTCAAATTACTACTTCTTAATATGGTATTAATTAGATTGATAGCACTTTCTATTTCCTCTATACGTTCCATGTTATTTCTCCTATTCATAATAAAACATAGAGAAAGGGTATATACCTTTTATATTAATTATTTCAACTATATTCTCTTTTTTAATGCCTTTTTTATTCACAAAATCACACAATGCCAAAGCACTCTTAAAGTATTCATGCTTCAATTTCTTTAATTCCATTTTGTTTCTCCTCTTTTAATTTATCTTTACCACATTTTCTTATAATCTCTTCCAGCTTCTTCTAAACATTCTTGTACTGTATTATTTAAAAGTAATTCTCTTTCAAAATAATTTTCTTTAGTTTTATGATTTTTCCAATCTCCAACGATATATAAGTTAGCATTTGCTGTTAAAATGTCAGTATCATTCACATGATGTAAAATGTGAATTTCATAACTAGCATTTGCGCCTATTACATATATATAAATTCCTTTTGTAATGAGTTTCCAATCTTCTAAATTAATCATGTTCTTTCTCCTTATCTAATCTCCACGTATAGATCATCTTTCTTAACAACTCTATTTTTTAATTTCTTAATAGCTTCTTTTTCATTTTCCTGTTTTACAAGATAGTAAGTTAATTCTTCATTGAAGATACTTCTTAACTTGCAATAATTTAATCTTTCGCTAATAAAATCTTGTGTACCTTTTTCGCACACTCTAACAGCTATTTGCCCTGTGCTTTTATTTACTTCTCTTTGTAAAATACTATATGTTTGTTTCATAATTACTCTCCATCTTCTTTGCTTTCGTACACATGAAATACTAAATAGAAGAACGCCCATAACCAATTATTAAAGTGACAAACTAAATATACTGTAGCTATAAGCGTTGCTATATTTATTGTTACTATTGCTGTTTTAGTGTTCATTATCTTTTACCTCTTTTCTTTCTCTTAACCACCGCTCTATGTGATGTTACATAAGCTACATAGTTTTTAAATCCTGTAGTTAAACAATCATCTAATCTAATGCCATAAATACTAAACATTACTATTCACTTCCTTTATATAATAATTTTTCATACATAGTGATTGCTTCATCTAAAGTCATATCATCATTTACATTTTGAAAATATCCTTTTTGTCTTAATTGTAATAATATAGATACTTCGTCAAAATAATCTTCTCCATCCCCATTTTCAGCAAATACTCTTAATAAATCTAATTCAAATTTAGTCATTATTCTTCACCACTTTCTTTTCAAATTCAATTTTGTAAATCTTGCTTAATAAATTAAAACCTTTAGGTGATACCCAATGATAATGTGTTTTAATTTTATCAGTCACATACATATAACCCTCTTCGGCTAATTCGTTCATGAGTTCTAAATCATATTCATCATTAGTACAATAGAGATTATGATTATATTCAAATACCTTTTGATTTTTCTTCATTTTTCGAGGGTCAAAGAATATTGCCCTACATAATATGTTTACTTTTTCTACAAAGTCTTTCATCATAATATCTATTTCAAAATTTGATAGATCTAATTTTTGCCAATTCAAAGGAACACCGCAATAATGACACGTTTCCCAACTTTGAAATACTTGTTTATGACATTTAGGACAGTGATAATTTTCACTGTCATAGCCTAATTTTGTTACTGTTGGTTTCATCTTTCATACACCACTCTTTCAATAATTTAATTCTTTTTTCTTCGCTACAAAGTCCGCATTTGCAATCACAAATTTTATTTTTGATCACATATACATTGCAGTCTTTTGTTTCTTCTTCAAATACAGTACATGCCTTATTAAGTGCTTTTTCTAATCGCTCAATATAGTCAAAGATTTCTTGACCTTGTAATATTTTCCCGTTTTCATCTTTGACTTCATAAAATGTACGACCATTTATTGCAAATACTTTATTAATCATCTTTAATCCTCCAATCTAATTTTTGACCACAACGAGGACAGTAATCACCATGTATAGGAACAACTTTCTTACAAGTGGGGCAACGGCAAAACGAAAAGTAGTTATCATCATAAAGTGGCTTTTTAGGTGTTGCTTTTTTTACTAATTCTTTAAAATCTTCCATAGAGTTTGACATTTCATCTTGTGATGGTTTATAACCATCTTCCCTTTCTTCACCGCACATTAAATGTAAAATTGTTTCAATTACATCAAACGCTTCTTCATATTTATTCATCTAACCACCCCTTTTCTTCAAATATCTTTAACACTTCTCTAGGTGTCATTCTATTTGTATTTTTTGAATTAATAGCGTTATAAATGCGTTTACAATGTAATATATTCCCAATACCAACGCTTTTATTGTAATTGTCTATAATGATGTATCTTTCATCAATTCCTAGAAAGATTAAGCAATCATCAAACATAATATCTAAAAATATTAATAAATTTACTTCTTGATCTATCGTTGCTTCCATCACTATTCCTCCACTTCAATTCCATAGAATGATAATAACGAATAAATACGAGCGTTAATTCCTTTTGAGTTGTAGCCAAATCTACGTATACAAATGTCTATAATATTCACAATTTCTACACAATCAATTTTGTAAAAACCTTTAGGTTTTATGCTATTCAATGCACACCAATGATAATTTCCACCTTCACTTCCCTCTTCACTTCCCTCATGCTTTTTTAAAAGACTAATTACTTTTTCTACTTCATGTTTTTTTACTTTAATTGTTTTCATATTTATCTTCCTTTCTACTATTTGAAGCATTTTATTTAATCTTCTTTATCATCTTTTCATATCTTCCGTTATGTCCTGTAATCTCAAAACCACGCTCTTTAAACATTTTAATTGCTATTGGATTTCTTGAAATTAATCTAATATCTTTTTCCATTACATCATTAACGATATGATCTAAAATTTCTTTGCCAATACCTTTATTTCTATATTCTTCTAACACTAGAAAGTTATCTAACATAGAATATTTTTCATAATCTTCTAATGAAGCAAAGCCACAAATTTTACCCTCTTTATTGAAATAGATATACCATAACATATCTTCATTGCTATAAAGTTGACAATCCATTTCTTTTATAAATTTTCTACTTGCAAAGAATTTCCCCATTAGAAAGAAGAAATTATATTCTTTTTCAGTCATTATTTTTATCATTCATCTACATCTCCATATATATTCCATTCTTTTCTTTTTTTCTTCATTCGTTCTAAATATTGATTATAGGCACTTTGTTTTGTTGGACTAAATCCCAAGCCTTTACACCAATAATCATTTCTTAATAACGTTTGGCATATTCTTCTCCATGATGGTACATCATTTTGTTTTTCCATTTGTTTGTCTACTTCATCAGGTATTCCATCAACATAACCTCTATTCATATACCATTTAATATAAACAGCTATTTTTGTTTTATAGTGTTCCGCTGTTTTCTTTGGCATTGTATCTAATAAGAAATTAGAGAAACTTTGCCATGTATGACCTTTTGGCAATGTAATACTTCTATTTCCTAAAATGTTTCCATTATCTCTTGAATACAAGCTACCGCTATTTGCTCCATTAACTCTTAATACCATCTTTCCCCATGTTTCAGGCTCAATAATTTGGTATAGCCATAAACTTCTTCTTGTTGTATCTCCAAATGGTTCATCAACTCTCATTTGATGTAATGTTAATCCAGCTTGAAAGAAACGATCATACAATTTATTATATGGTTTCTTTGTCTTTCCAAAGTATTTCCAATCATCTTCAGCGCTCCAATCATAGATAGGGTAAACATTATAAACATTATCAGTTACACAAGTAGTAAACATTTTATCTTCAAATTTGTTTTTCTTTTTGTTTGTTAATGCTCTATATCGGTTTAAACTTTCTCTTGTTCTAATTCCTACAAAACAAGCTGTACTTTTTCCCTCTCCATACCATTCACCAAACAATGGAACAAATTCCTCAAACGTGATTTTATAATAGTAAAATGGGAAATAGTTTTCATCAGTAATTGCTATTTTAGGTGGTTTTCTAGTCCATAGATTTTCTTTTGCTTTATCCCATGAAATCCATTCAGGCTCATACATACTACAAGCATTATCGGTTAATAGCGGTAATGCTACCCAATAAGGAATAATATAATCTTTATACATATCATAGATATGTTGTACGTGTTCAATAGTTAATTTATATTGGATTTCCCAATCAATAAATAGCAACGCTACCTTTCTATTTCTTTTTTTTGCTTCTTCCATGACTAGGTGTGTCATTACTGTACTATCTTTTCCCCCACTAAAGGAAATACATATCTTTTCAAAATTATCAAATGCCCATTTAATTCTTTCTTTTGAAGCTGTTAATACATCAATACCTAAATATCTTCTATTGTCCAAAGTGTTCAACCTCCCATTCTTCAATTAATTTTCTTGCTATTTCATTAGCTTTTTGTTGTTGTTCTTCACTTAATAAATGCCATGCTTTTTTAGTTTCATCTTGCTTTATTCCACCATACAAACAACAAGCACATTGACCAAGCCATGCTATCCTATTCAAAGATTTATTAGTTAATCTATATTCACAAGCATATTTCCATTGATCAATAACCAATTTCATATATTTATAACAAGTCTTTTCATTACCTAAACACTCAACAACTTTCAATAGTCTTTCTTCTTCATCAATACCATTTATTTTACTTTTCAATGGTGTTTCATACATTCTATGCAAATAGTCCTCCCATAACCAATATGGGTGATATATTCTATTCATCTTCATTTATTAACTCTTCTTCCTCTAAATCACATTCCCAAGCTTCATTAAAATCTTTATCCGCAAACATTTCGGCAAGTCCTGTAATTTGTGCTAGTCTTAAAACTTCGTCAGCGTCCATACCTAATTTTTTAGCTATCTTTTCATTGCTCCAATTTCTCTTTCTTAAATCAAGAACAATGTCGCTCATTGCTTCTACTTGGTGTTTTCCTCTTGCTCTATTGTGTCTAATTGTACTTGCTATTCTTTGCCCCTTGTCAGCTACATCTTCATTAATAACTACAACTGGCAAATAACCTTTAATTCTTTCATTAATATCTTTGTATTCCTTACCAACCCTGTTTCTATGGAAACCATCAACAACTTCATATTTTCCGTCATGTTGATAAACTACTATAGGTTGTGTATATCCATCTTCTTTAATTGATGTATGCAACAATTCCATTTCAGGAGGTGCTACATGGTTAGGGTTATATTCATTTGCTACTACTTCATCACTTTTAACCCAAATAACACAATCAACAGGCTCTTTTACAAACGGACTAATCTTTTTAATTCCTTTCTTTAATTCATTGATTTCTTTAACCTTATCTTCAATAGGTAATTGATCAATCCTTTCAAGTTCTTTTTTTAATGTTTCATTCATAAATCATTACAACAATTTCTTTAAATTGTTTTCTCCTTTCTTATCTATCTCTTTTTTTATTTCATTTAATAAGTTTGATTTCTTATTTAATGAACTTTGTATCATTTTTTCTAACCCAACATTGCACCACAAGTTATAATAATTAACATCATAATTTTGACCTATTCTATATATTCTTGCTTCAGCTTGTATTCTTTGGGAATAATCAAAGCAATGTTCAGCAAATATAATATTTCTACAAAATTGAAGATTTAAACCATATGAACCACAACCATAAGTGATATATAACTCTTTAAAATCACCTCTTTCAAATTTATCTATCACTTGTTTTCTTTCCTTTGTGTTCATATCTCCTACAATTTTATTTGCTCCTGCTGGTATGCTATCAAGATATTTAACAAATATAATAACTTGATCGTTTATTTGTCCTAACAACTCTTTTAGCATTTCTTCTTTATACGTTGTATAGAATTGTTGTAGCTTTGTTGTTAATACAAAGAAATCTATATTTGTTATGCACTCTAACAATTCATTTTTAAGGCTTGAATATTGAAATATATCAACATCATAGAAATAGTTATAATACATTTTCTTTGCTTCTATATCTAAATCACAATCAAAGATATAAGGCTCTATTAATGATATTAAATGTTCTATGTTGTGTTGCTTCTTAACCATGCCTTTCAATCTTCCTCTTATGTAATACTCACAATAAGTATTTTTGAATTGATTAAAAGACATTTTCAATATTTTAGGACTTAAAAATTCCATTTGCGCCCATAGATCAATAACATTCTTTGTTATTGGTGTTCCGTTCAAAATCAACTTATATTGAGCATATCCACCAAATTCTATTATTCTTCTTGTACGCTTTGCATTGATATTTTTTATCTTTAGGCTTTCATCAACAACTATAAATGTTTTGCTTGTAGTAACCCTTTTTAAGATTTCTAAATACGTTCTATCGCTAGAGCCTATCGTTTCACATCCTACAACATCTATTTTCATTGCTGGATACCATTTATCACGCTCCTTTATAATTTCGTTCTTAATAGAGAACGGACATATCCAAAGAATATAATCAATTTTATTTGATTTAGAATTGATTAAATCTAATGCTACTTTGGTTTTGCCTGTTCCCATTTCCATAAATAACGCTCCAACTTTTAACCTTGATAATTTATCAAAGGCTAATTGTTGATTTTTTAATTTGCTGTATCCCATAAAGGCTTTAAATTCCCTTTGTAATTAAGATACATCTTTTCTTGACGAGTATCATATTTTGTCAAAACGTGAATTTGTTCATTACCTATAAATTCATTATCATTAGTATAATAAGAACCATGTTTAATTTTCCCATCATTTACATAATGACAAGTTTCAAACTCTCCACGATCTAACATTTCTAACGCTTGATTTTTTAATGCTTCAATTTCTTCTAATGATGGATTTCTATAATTCCACTCTCTTTCTAAAAATATATCTCCATTATCAGCAACCCATACTTTTTTAACCTGTAACATTCTTCTTTCCTCCTAATCTAATAAATCTTGTTCAACCTCTACTTTTTCAGCTTCCATATGTTGAGGTTTATATGTTTCATATTCATTCTTAAAAGTCTTTTCTTTAATGTTTTCATTCATCACCTCAAAGGCTTTTTCAAATTCTTCTACGCTAATTTCTATTTCTTTGATAATGTCATATTTATTATATTTTCCATTACCATATTTAATTAGCTTGAAAGTGAAATTATTTGTGTACCCTATTGATACACTGTTTTTATTTCTTCCTTTTCTAACTAGCTTTGATGAATGCCAAAAGCAATAACCTTTATAATCGCTTTTGTTCGGCATTTTGATTAATACAGCTTTAGCTGTTTCATGATCTATATTATTTTTTGATATGTTAATGTTTTTCCACATATTTATTATCCTTTCTTAAAGTGTTGTAAGTGTTATCGCTTCACTGTTTAATTAATTTAGTGGTTTGATTTCATATAATTCTTTAAGTTCTTCTACAATAGCTTGATTTCCACCCTCTTCTTTAATTTCTTGTCTTGACATTGTTACATCTTCAATAATATTTTGTTCAATACTTGAAACTCCATCTTCATAAATTACATCATACATTGATGTAACAATATATCTTACTGCTCCTGTAAATCCATTTACTTCTATATCTAATACATTTCTAATAAATTGTTTTTCCATTTTTATTTACCTCTCTATGTCTTTCTTACTACACTTATATTATATATGTATTACATATAAATGTCAATATTTTACAATAACTTTTTTACTTTTTTTAACAAAAAAGAGAACCCAATTAAGAGTTCTCATTTATCTTTATTTGATTATTTGAACTCTATTTCCATTCCGTCCATCCATGAATTTATTTCGTATGGGTCATTCATGAAACTTTCTTTTGCTTCTTTAATTCTATTTTCAACCTTTTCTTTACCAAATAATTCAACCGCTTTTTTCTTTGAAATCTTTTTACCATTTAATTTAATAATTGTTTTCATGTTTTCCACCATGCTTTCTACCATACTTTTTTTCTTACTACCGTTTTTCTACCGTTCTACTACCATACTTAAAATTTACTATTTGAAGCACAAGCGTTAAGCCTGTGCTATTTTTTCTACTTGATCAACTCCAAACAATGAAGCATTTACTAGAATGAATTTTGTTGTATCTTTATCTTCTTCTTTTTCTTTCTTTTCTTTAACCTTTTTCCAAAGTTTTGTTTTAATGATCGCTTTACTTCCTTTTTTAACTTGATAACCGCTATATTTCCATTCTTGATATGTTTTATATGGAAGTGTTCCAAATTTGATTAACATTTCTTCAACTTGTTCTTCCGTTAATAAATCTCTTGTAATTACTTCACTTGCTACGATTTCTAAATTTGTCATATTGTTTTACCTCTTTCTTTATCTTATGTACTTATTATAATATATGTATTACATATAATCAAGTGTTTTGTTTACTATTTGAATACAAAAAAAAGACACTCTATTGAGTATCTTCTATTTGTCCTACTTCTATATTACTGTAATTGCAAGGAATGTTATTTATATCACCTTTATAGAATATCAATATGTTTTGATGTGCCTTTGCTACCTTTCTTTTTTTAAATACAAGCCTTGCCCTCATTGGGATAGTTCCTAATTGCTCTAATAAAATAATCTCGTTGTATGTCATGAAACCATTATTATTAAAACACTCTTTAGTATAATCAACAAAGTTTCTATAATAGCCTTTTTTATCCCTTACATCACCAACAACAAAAACCGCAAAGCGATCATCTTTTACTTTCCTACAAGATATATCAATAATCTTTTTATAAACATCTTTAAATTGCTCATAGTCCATATTGGATATATCTCTTTCATCATCACTATATACTTCTAAATCGGCATAAGGAGGACAGCTAAATAATAAATCAACGCTATTATCCTTAACGTATAAATCAGCGTTTAAACTATCATCACATATCCAAGTAGGGTTTAAATTCAATTCATTAGCATTTAATATATTTGCTTCTACTTGCTCTTTTCTTAAATCAATTCCAGTATATTTATAACCTAGTTTCTCGGCTACAATACCCCTTACACTTCCACCAGCAAAGCAATCAAATATATTTCCTTGATGAACATTAAACCATTTATAAATGATTTCACATAATACAGGGTCAAAAATGCTTGTTCCTGTTAATGTTTTACTTCCTAGTTTATCCGCTAATTGTTTTAAGCCACTACCTAATAACGCTTCATCTCGTCCAACTTCGCTTGATATCCCAATGTCTTTCCATGCCCTTTTTCTTTCTTGCCAATAGCCTTGTCTTGTATCAAAAACGCTTGTGGGAGGTATTAGAAATTCATCAGTTAATTTTTTATTAGCTTCTTCTTTTATTTCTTCCTCAATATCATCAAACATAGACAAATCAAAATCAAAGAAACCCATATCTATATCATTAATGGTTTTTAATTCTTCTTCTAATAAGTCAAAATTAAAATCACTATTCATTGTGAGTTTATTATGAACAAGTCTATAAGCTTTCTTTTGATCATCATTTAAATGGTCTAGCCTAATACATTCAACTTGTTCATAACCTAACTCTTTTAAAGCTTCATATCTTCCATGCCCCTCTATAATTACATTGTTTTCATCAATCGCTATAGGATCATTATTATGAAATTTAATAATAGACTCCTTTATTTGTTCAATTTGCTCTTTTGGGTGTTCCTTTGCATTGTTCCCATAGGGTACTAAATCATGAATACTAATGATTTCTATTTCCAATAAAAACAACTCCAATATTATTTATTTGTAAACTTGATATAGTCTTTTACTTCTTTTCTTAAATAAAATAAATACTTCATCAAATCGTTTTTACGATAATTTGAATTTGTTTCTTTTAGTTGCTTTTCAACTTCCTTTATTTCTTGGTAATAATCATCTATTGTTACTAATTCATCTATTCCTTTCATTAGACACCTCTATGTTTATTTTATCAAATGAAGTTTACTATTTGAATACTTTAAATTATACCTAAATCCCTCAATGACTTAAATATTTCTTCTAATACAGGAACACAAATACTATTACCTGCTAAAGATGAAATTTGTTTATCAGTTATTCCATGCTTTCTCATATGTCTATAATCTTTATCTTTATAACCCATAAGCCTTAAATGTTCTTTTGCTGTTAAAAATCTTAATTGATCATTATAATAAATCGCTTGTCTTGGGCATGTTGTTATTGTTTTAGCAACTCTTTTCCCTACTCGTCCTCTTCTTGTTTTTGAGTTTGGAAATTCAACATTTACAATATCAAATTCTTCAACTTCTTTATATCCTAGTTTTGTAGCTTCTCTAACATATAATTTATTATCTTCTCTAAAGAATATAGATAATTCGTTATCAGTTAGTTTATAATCATCAAAATTAACATCATAATCTAAATAATATCTTATGTCTTTTTCTAATGGTATTGGTTTAGGAAAAGCAAATTCAACATCATCTATAATACTTACAACATATAACCTATCTCTTGCTTGTGGTATTCCATAATCACTTGCTTTAAGTATTTTATAGAAATTTTTATATCCATAGCTTTCCATTGTTTCTAAATAGTGCATTAAATGATGTATATGTCTTTTTGAAGCAAGGTTAGGAACATTTTCCCATAATACAACTTTAGGTTTTCTTTTTAATTCTTCACCTATGATTTCAAGCGTTCTTTCATATAAAATTGATCTTCCTGTATTGATGTTATTCAATCCATTTTTTGAAAAATCTTGACAAGGTGAACCATGAATAAGAATATCAACATCTAAATTCCATAGTTTAACATCTTGCGGTTTATAGTTGTTATCGAATATTGAATTATAAGCCATAACCGCATAGGGTAAGATTTCAACATAATCTATTGATTTTATATCAAAACCAATATTTTCTAATGCTTTTCTTGGCGCTCCTATTCCACCAAACAATTCTAATATTTTAATCATTTACACTTTCCTTTTAGAATACTCTCTAAATTCTTCTTCTTTTTCCTTTCTAAATTTTGTTACTTTTTCAGGTTTTAAATTAGGGTGTAACTCAAACACCTTTCTTCTATAACGTGTCACGCTTTCAAAAGATGGAAAGCCTAATTCTTTATGATTTAGCATTACATAAGAAAATCTATCCATGATTGCTACATTCTCATTTATTGACCTACATACATGAAAATATAGCTTGAAATCATCACTTCTTATTTCCTCATATTTTTCTAATACTAATAATACTTTATTTTGTAGTTCTCCAAATTCCATAGCTATTACCTCACTATTTTTCTTCTTCTTGCTGTTTTAATAATTCCTCATGCTCTTCAATTTGCTCATCAACAATTTTCAAAAGTTCATTAGCTTGTTTAATTAGTTTTTTAAACTCTAAATAATTTCTAATATTTATATATATTTTAGTGATACATACTCCAATTACTACACCTATGATTAAATTCATGTTATCCCTCCTTGTTTACTATTTGAAGCATTAATCAAATTTTGATAACACATTAAATGCTTCATCTAATTCTTTTTTAACTTCTTCAATGTCTTTTCCTGTTAATGATTTATATTGTTTAACTGTTTCTTGTGCTTGATCTAATTGATTGCATTTTAATTGTACTTCCCACATTTTATAAAGTTTACTTGCTTTATCTTCTAATGTTTCTTCTTTTGGTTTAGGTTTATCATTTAACCAGCTAGGCTCTAATTCTTTTCTAGCTGTTTTATATCCTTGCTCATTGTACCAATTTAAAACCCAACCCCTTAATACAAGATTATGATTTTTGTATTTCTTACCGCTGGTTTCTATGTATTCATCTAACTTTTTAATTAGTTCTTCATAGAAATCAAAATCTTTCTTTAAACGCTCAAATTCATCATCAGTTAATAATACGTGCTTGTATTCTCCATGTTTATGTTTTTGAGGTTTAATTTTTTTAGATTTAGAGGGAGTGGGAGTAAGAATATCGTGTTCATTTGATGTACTTTTGTTGTACATTTGTACATTACTTTCTTTATCTATATCTTTAATATCTTTATCTCTAATATCTAAACTCTTATCTCTATTCTCTTGTATTACATTGTAGTTTACATCATTGTTACATTGTAACGCTTTTTTTTGTGTTTCTTGCTTTGCTCTCCATTTCCTAACACGTTTAGCGCTTGATGTTTCACTTCCTACCATTTCATCATAATTAGCAATCATCAAACAGCCATTTTCATTAAGATAAATTAACCCTAATTTCTTATACAATTCCAAAGCAACAACAACAGTATCATAATCAAAATATTTAGTATCTCTTACGATCTTATCTACATCATAAGGTACAATCATTTCACCTATCCTATTTTCTAGCTTTCCATTTGTGTTTGCTGTATTCAAACATAGCATTTGATACAAAACAACATATTCACAACCATTTTTTTGAGATAGTAGAAAATCAATTTCATCTTGATTGAAGAAATTAGTTTTTAACTTTATCCAATAATACCTTTTACTACTCATTCTATTTCTCCTTTACTTTAGAATACTTTGAAACATATTCTTTTATTGCTTCGTGCATGATAAACCATAATGACTTACCACTTTCTTTTTTGAAATCGTCCATCATTCTTTTTGTTTCATTTTTAATCATGATGGTTGAATAATCTTCTCTTGCCATTTTGCACTCCTTTCTTACTAGATAGTATTTTCTAGTATTTTACATTAAAATTATAATACAATAATTATTCAATCTCAATAACTATTGTATTATTTATTTACTATTTGAATACTATTAGTCATTTTCAATTATAGTTACTTCAATGTGTGGATTTTCTTTATCAATATATACATTCTCTTTTACTACTTCATCAAAATATTTTTGTCCATCACCTTTTAATATTTTTGCTTTAACTAATCCATCAAGAATAAATTTTTTAGCACTTAATACGTTATCTATATCCCTACGCTTATTCTTCTCATACCAATCAATTTTTAATTTAATAGGATATTTAGTTATTGGCTTTAGTTTATATAGCCTAGCATAATATATAACTATGGTTTCATTATCTTTCTTTATTTTTGCGCCTTTATATTTATTTGTTCTATTCGCTAAAATAACCTCGTTCAATCCATCTAATCGACCTTTTATAATAAACTTTTGCATACTACACCTCTTAATACGTTTTATTTATTGCTTATTTTAATCATGTAAAGAGATTTTTATATATTTAGATAAATTAATCGTGTTTTTATAAAAACCTCTTAAAATCGAAAATATGAGCGTTTTATAAATAGTTCTTATGAAATACTTTCATAAAAGTTTCATGATCATATAATTCCTCAAACTTTTTTTGACATTCTCTTTTTAGTTTTAAATCTAATTCTCTATTAAAGTGAACTCCATAATTGCTCATATTATGCCAATCAGCTCTTAACCATACCCAACAACCCCATTTATCAGCGTTCTTTCTATTAGCACCCATATATATATGATGTTGATGTAATCCATGTTTTGCCCCTGTGATATAACATTTCTTTTCATCTTGTAAAATTGATTTCATTTAAAAATTACCTCTCTTAAATTGGTTAATTTTGCATTAATTAATCTTCTTGCTTCTTTTTCATTCATTGCTTCCTTATCACATTTATAAATTTTGCATATATATGGTCTATCTTCGTAAATAGAGCATTTGTTTTGATCGTTTAAAAATGGGCAAGTCATATCATATTTAGCGTTGTACAACATATGATAATGAGGTTTTAATTTTCTTTTCTTAACGATTTCTCTTAAATGCCTAATTTCAGCTTTTGTTAAAGGTAATAAATTTGAGCAACACGCTCCGCATTTTGAACACTTGCCTTTACACGTAAAATCAATACTTTCTTGTAATCTTATTTCCATTTCCTTTACCTCTAATATTCATCATCAATAGGTATATCCAGTTCATGACACCATGACATAGCTTTATCAATTAACATTGTCATTTCTTTAGTGTCAAATTTAGACGAACCATAGAACACTTTATAAATGATAAATTTCTTTCCGTTATGATATTCAGGTCTTACAACCTTAACCGCCCTAAATGTCCTTTTTAATTCATCTTCAATAGCTTCTATTCCCATGATGTACTCATATTTTGCGTTTGTATCTTCTAATAATAAAATGTATATTTCCATTTCATCTTGATTTAATTTATTTGAAATAAGTCCAACCATTTTCCAAAAGAGCCTGTTTTGGTTAAGACTTCTTTTACTTCTTGGTTTTGTTATTTCTAATTGGTATATATCTTTGTTTAGTTCATCAAATCTCTTTTTACTTGCATAATCTTTAATGGTAAACGTGACTTCTAAATCACCATTTTCATTAATTAGCTTTCTTGTATAATCAGCTTGAATTTTAATCATTTAACTACCCAATATATAAAGTATAAAATGGTAACCTATAAGTAAAATAACGATTTCTTTTAAAGTAAATGAACTAATAAAAAAATGATATATTCCAACCAATAATGCAAAAATAATTAAAACAATCAATTCTTTTATAATAAATCTTGTTAAATGTGGGTGGTGTACTATCCACAATTTTAATCTTCTCATATGTCCTCCTTTTGAATTAATAGAGATTTACAATGTATGCAAACCTCTATTAATATTTACTATTTGAAGCATTTTATTTAAAATGGTAAATCTTCATCCATAATATTGAAAGATTGATCAAAAGGGTTATTTTCTACTTGTTGAGGTTGAGCGTTATTTTCTTGGTTTCTTGTATTGATAAAATCAACTTGTTCACATACAACTTCCGTAACATACACTCTTTGACCTTGTGCGTTATCGTATGATCTACTTTGTAAATGTCCTACAACTCCAACTTTTGAACCTTTAGAGCAATATTGCGCTGTACTTTCAGCAATCTTACCCCATACAACACATGAAATATAATCGGCTTGTTGTCCGTCACTTGATTGTTGAATTCTATTTAATGCAAGAGTGAAAGAAGCTACAGGGTTTCCGTTTGCTGTTCTTCTTAATTCAGGGTCTCTTGTCATATTCCCCACCATTACTACTTTATTTATTGACATTTTGTTTCTCCTTTAACTTAATCATTTCATTTAATACTTTTAGATAATTGTATTTTTCACTATCCGTCATGATATTAATGTCATGTAAATTATTGTTGTATTTATTAATAAAATCAATTGAGCCTTTACTATTAATATCAACACCTAATTCTTTTAATTTTTTCAAGCAATTATCAATGTTAGCCATCAAATTAGCTTGTTCAAAGTCTTGTTGTTGTGGTTGTTGCTTTGGTTGTGTATTTCCTTGCTTTTGGTTGCTTTGTTGATGTACTTCATTTGTATCAAAGTCTTTTGTATCATCAATGTTAAACAATCCATTCAAAGCATATTTACGAGCGTATGAACTTGTTGCTCCTGTTACTTGGCTATCGTCCATTCCCTTTTTAGCTTGACTTTCTCTTGCAAAAGCATAAGCTTCGATATAATCGGTTGTTTCTTGATCGTACAATTTAGCCATTGCTTTAACATAGTATCTATCACCAATCATAACGATTTCATCATAGATAATTAATGTTGCTTTATATTTTGCGCATAGAGGTTTTAAGGCTTCTAAAATGTCCTCACAACTTCTATATTTATAATTCCCAAATTTATTAAATTGATTTTTTGGTGCTTTCAATTCATTTTGGATATGAGATAGTTTTGTATAAATATCTTCACTTTGAAAACTATCATTTATTTGTTCACTCATTTCTTTGCTAACATTTGGTGCTGTCATTTTATTCTTCCTCCACATTTTCAATGCCTTTAGCTTTATTTAATGCTATTGATTTTTCTTTTTCATACATTTCTTGTAATTCTTTTCTAAAATAAACTCTAAATTCATCAAGTGAAAAACTATCAGGTATTTCATCACGTCTTAATTTTTCATTTAACCAATCATTATATGAAGTTACGTTATAAGTATCATTTTCTTCATCATACTTCGCTTTAACTTCTCTCCAGCTATATAAACACCTATCTAAAGTTTTTTGTTTTCCTATACTAATCATTAAATAATCAATATGGTTTAATGTTTCACTATTTTCTTTTTCTTCCTTGATTGAATAAGGTTTTAAACGTTCAACCTCTTTTTCTAAATGGTCTACATAATCATATATATCTAAAATATCATTTACTAATTCTTGTCTTTTAATCATTTTCTTCTTTCTCCTTTTCTAATGTATAAATCTTAAACTCTCTTCCTTTTTTGACTAATCCTCTATTGTGCTTACTTGCCATTGAACGAAAAGTATTTACGCTATAACCTAGAAATTCAGCACACTCTTTACAAGTACCAACAAATATCAATTCATCATTGTGGTTATAAATTGCATACGTTTTCTTCATTGTCTAACCCTTTCATTTTTCTATAGAATGGGCAATAGATATTAACGCTACAATAATCATTACATCTTTTACATTCTCCTTTTCTTTCCTCAATGTAATGTTTGCTATCTAATCCTTTAGCTTCTATATATATTTCAGCTTGTTCTTTGCTTTCACATACTTTTAAAGCTGTTTTTCTACCCTCTTTTTTAACAGCATATTTTGTTGGTGTTTCCCATCTTTCTTTAGGTGAACAAGGCTCTAATTTATCAGTATCAGTATCTTCGGCAATACTAATATCAATAAATTTTGATGTGATGAATTTTTCAATTTCTTCAAAGTCTTTATCAGTAAATGTAAATTGCTTTTTATATACAGGTAATTTAGGATAATTTTTATCAGTTTTAGCTTTTGTTTTTGAATGATCTTTTAAGATAGCCACGATTTCTCCCTTATCACATTCAAAACCAATCTTTCTTAACATATAGGCATACATTAATGTTTGTTGTCGGTAATCGTCCCAATCATTAAAAATTACTTTCCATGCTGTAGCGGTTTTATAGTCCGTTACTGTTTTTGTCTTTTCATCATATAAATCAAAAATTCCACTTAATTTATATCCGTTTACATCAATAACAAGATAGTTTTCTTTTAATTGGCTATCAGTTTCTTGTGCATTTTCTAAAATACTGTGTACTGCTGAACCAAATAGCGCCCAAATCATCTCGCTTACATCCTGCTCTACTAAATGCCCATATCTTCTTTCTAAAACAGCTTGGCAACTTCCTTTTAATAATGCTGTTACGCTATATTGTTTTGGTTTGTATTGATATTCCTTTGTAACAGCGTCTACCAATGGTTGAGGTAAGTTATAAATATTTGTAATCTTCATCTTTCTTTGTTCCTTTCTTAAATATGACAATCTACTAATACAAAATAATAATCTTGGTATTCTTCTTTATTCACAATATTCTCAAAATTTTTATCATAGTTTTTTATTGTTTCATTTGTTGTGTCTTCAAAACCGAACCAACCCATTTGTCCTTTTTCATACCATTTACCATCAGGTGTAATTAATGCGAATGTCCTATGTTTACTATTTCTTGTTGCATAATCCTCTTTATCTTTGTATCTTTCTAAATAATATTCTTTTTTATAAAGATTAAATGGTCTTTCTTCTCCATCTTTTAAAGGTTGATCTTCTACAACGATTTCCCAAAATCTTATATTTTTTACATATCGTTTATTATCAACTCCAAAATTTATATCTTTTAATTTTGCAAAATCACATCTACCATCATTTTTTAATAAAACGTTATCGCTCCATCTACCGCCTACTTCATACCAATCCCATTTAGCGTTAGGGTTTTCCCAATAACCGTAATCATTCATTTCTTTGTCAAATTCACCATCTCCATACTCTTCCATAAAACAACCAAAAGTTGGACATAATTCTTTATAAGGAACTTCTTTTACTTCTCCTTTTAAAAGTGAATAATCAAGTTTGTAAAACTTCCTTTCGCTTCCCCAACCATAAGAAGATACTTTTGTTCCTTTGAGATTTTTTAATTTCTCATATTCCTCTTCATCTATTCTTACTTTAAAACAACTATCCCATGTATAAAGATACTTTCCATCATCAGTTACAAATCGTTCGGTTGTATCATTTTCATAGCGCTTTTTTTCTTCTTTTGAGGTGCTTGTAAATTCCAAATATTCTTTTGGGCAATCTCCCATATTATTTTCTTGATATGGTGCTAATAATTTTTCATAATCATTTAACTCCTTACAAATAACTCCTACTGTAAAATGTGACATATAATTTCCCTTATCCTTTCTCTTTTTCAAACAATCTTAATGTGTTTTCAGTTTTGAACACATCTTCAAACTTAACTAATAACTCATATGATGGGTTATTTATCCCTTGCTCAATGAGTGAATAATGGCTAGGTGCTGTATCTAATGCTTTAGCTACTTCTTTTTGTGTAAGATCATGTGATACTCGCCATAGCTTCAATTTCTTTCTTCTCACTATTCAATAAATCTCCTTTCTTTACTATTTGAATACTTTAGATTAAAAACGATCAATTTATTACATGGTACTTTATTTAACAAATGCAACATTAATTTTTCAATAATGCTCTTTAAATATCTAAAGAACCAAATAGTATAATTAACTATCTTATACCATGTTGCAAATGCCATTATGACCACCTCCTTTGTTATATCTCTATTGCTTATCTTTGATATGTACTCTCTATTTTATTGATTATGTTATTTAATCTTTGAATTTCATAATCATTTAATTCTATTTTCTTACCGCTAATCAATAATTCTTCAAGGTTATTAATAACATTAAGAATATTCTCATTTCCCATATTTTTTCCCCCTTTCATACTATTTGAAGCAATTTCTTTTAAGTTATCACCTCTTCGACAATGTTATTTTACAATAATTTTTAATATTTGTAAATAATAAAAATACATTTTAAACACAAAAAGTTTACTATTAGAAAACACTATGATATATTAGAATTATTACTATAAAAGGAGTTGTTAATATTGAAGATACAAAAGAGTATTGACACAAAGGAAATAGGAGCAAAGATTAAGCATTTAAGAAAATCACGATCAATGACACAAGATGAATTAGGTGTTATTTTAGGTGGATTATCAAGGGGTCAAGTATCTAATTTAGAAACAGGAAGAAGAAATATAAATATACATCAAATTAAAACACTTGCTGACTATTTCAACGTATCATTAGAAACTTTAGGTTTTGTTACTAATGAGATTGAAACAGTTGATTTATTGGAACGTGCAAGAACGATATTTACTAACGAGGTCATACCACTTGAAGAAAAGCAAGAACTTTATGAAAGCGTTATGAAGTTGTATCTAGAAGCCAAAGAACAAGCAAAAAAATAAGAAGCATATTAGCGCTTCTTATAACCAAATATTCTTTTTATTTTTCTTTAGTTTTTTGATTTCATCTTTTGAATAAAATAACGCTTCATCCTTGAATATTCTATTGCAAGTATCATATAGATTTTTTAGGTTGTCTTTTGTTTGTGTAGGTGGGTTTATAAAATTAATTGTTGTGTTTCCTATTTGCATTTGATCACCTCAAAAAATTCTATGTTATGTACGATTGATTTATGATGAATACTTTATGATTAAATATTAACTATTTGAAAACTTTATGACAATAAGAAAAAGGTGTTAATCAATGAATGAAATTCCAATATTTGAAGAAATAGATTTAATGCTATTGAGGAAATCAAGAAGTGACAATATGAAAGAACCAATAGAAATTACATTAAAAAGGCATGAAGAACAATTACAAGAGTTATGTATCAAAACAACAGGAAAACCTGTTAAAGAAGAAAATATATATAGGGAAATTGTATCAGGTGGAGAAAATATAAAAGATAGACCCGACTTTTTAAGGCTTTTAAGAAGATTAGAGAATGGTAATGTAAAAAGAGTTTGGTGTGTTGACCCTGAACGTTTAAGTAGAAGTGGTATTTATGGTGCTGGTGATGTTTTAAAGATATTTGATGTTACTAATACTTTAATAGCAACCCTTGACCAAACTTATGATTTAAAAAATCCTATGGATAAAAAATACCTTGAAATGCGTATGATACAATCGGCTGATTATCGTAACTACTCTAAAGATGTAATGAATAGAGGTAGGCATAAATCGGTTAGAGATGGTTATTACATAGGAAGTTCCGCCCCATTTGGCTATAAAAGAAAACAACTACATGATGAACAAGATCGCTTTATATTAGAACCTCATGAGGAAGAGTCACAAACAGTTATTTTAATGTTTGAAATGCTTTTAGAGGGTGTTGGTACTAGCAATCTAGCAAATCATCTAAACAAGTACAAATACAAGGCTAGAAAGAATGAATATTGGACTCCTGCTATGGTTAGAAATATAGTAACATCCGAAGTCTATTGTGGCTATAATACATGGGAAAAATTTAAAACTGTTGAGGAAATTATTAATGGTGAAGTTGTCAAAAAAAGAAAGTTAAATGATAAATACTATGTTTACAAAGGAAAACATAAAGCCTTAATAAGTGAGGAAGAATTTAAAAGCGTACAAGAGATATTAAAGTCTCACCCCTCCTCTAAATTAGGTGGAAATAAAAACGCTTCTAACCCTTTAGCTGGTGTTGTCTTTTGTAAGAAATGCGGTAGGCATATGATAAGGAGACCATACAACGAAAAGCATTTAAAAAATGGTTTTAGAAAATATAAGTATAATAAACAAGAACTATTAGACTTTATGAGAAGTTCAAAAGAGAAATCTAATCTTTCTTTATCTCAAATAGCTAAAAAAATGAATATATCAAGAGATACAGTTAAAGGGTGGTTTCCTACTAACATTGATAAATTCTATGATGGGAAAAACCTTGCTAATCATTGGTATCAATTAAAAGAAGTGCTTGAAATCAAAGACAGCAAATGGGATAAGATTATAACCACCTATAACAAGAAAGTTAAACAAAATGATAGCTTGATATGTTTAACTCCGTTTTGTGACAATGTTTCTAGTGAGTTGCAACTTGTAGAAAAAAGATTATTACAGGCATTAGAAATACAACTAAATGATTTTAGATACTATGTAGATAACTATGAGCAAGAAATAATCAAAGAAGCTAAAAGCAACGCTAAAACCTTAAATAAGATTGAAAAGCAAATTGAGGATTTAAAGAAAGAGTTGAAGAATTTAAGAAGATCATACAATCGTGAAGAATTTACTTATGATGAATATGTTGAGGATAAAAATGATATAGAAAGTGAATTAAAGGAGATAGAAAAAACAAAGGAAGAAATTTTAAAAGACACTAACCAAGATAAAATTATTAGATATAAAAAAGCAATCCCTATTTTAGCGGACTGCTTGAAACAATATGACAAATTAAGTATACAGGAAAAGAACAATTTATTAAAGGATATTTTCGTAAAGGTTGAATATGAAAAAAATGAGGGTGGAAGATGGAACAAGGAAGCTATAGACAAATTCACGCTTACACCTCATTTAAAGATACTAATTGATGAAATTGAATAAATAAGCAAAAAGAAAAACCCTTGATATTAAAGGGTTTTTTTGTTGGTGTAAATCAATGATAATTAAAATGTACGTACTCTTACGTATATTTATTATATAAATGATAAACACAACGATTTAATCATCAATATTAAAGTAATATCTTTTAATATCACTTTTGCTAAAGCGTTTCATTAATTCTTTTAAATCATTTCTTTCAAAGTATAAAGTATCAAATTGATTAGAATATAAAGTAGATATTAAAATTTCACTATCTACACGTCTATAACAAAGTAAACAATTTGCTTCATTATAAATAAATGGTCTAGCCTTATCTCTAAATGCCTTTTGAATTTCACAATATTTTTTACATTCTTCTTTGGTTTTAAAGACACGGTTGTATTTTAGAATTGACTTGTTATCTCCCGCTTCAAAGAAACTTATACTAGCTACATTTAACCATGAATTAGCAAAATAACAATTTTCATTATCTTTAGGTTTCCAATTTACAGGTGTATAATCTTCTTCATCTTTTAATTTACTAACTTCTTCTTTGAGGTTATCAAGATAATATTTAGTATCTTTTAGTATTTGCTCTTGTTTTTCAATAGCACTTTCTAGTTCTTCTTTTGTCATTTTATTGTTTCTCCAATATATAAACTTCCTTGTATTTCATATCAAATTTAGAATGATCATCTACATATACATCAATTACTTGACCACTAAATGAGCCTGTATCTTCCGCAACGTAAACATGACCATCTATCATAATTTTACTTCCTAAAGGTATATAGTCGGTATCTACTCCAACAGTTCTACCCTCAACATAAATAGTACCTAGTTTTGTTGGACTACCTACCCATTGACCATTACATTCATAGCACCCACAATAATTAGTTATTTTGTAAATGCCTATTGCTCTTCATTTTGGTAGGTTGTCATATTCAACTTTTAATTTGCTATATGCTTCGTTTAAATCGTTGAAACCATCTAACAAAGTTCTATAATCTTTTTCTACCTCTAGTTTTTCATTTTCTATAGTTCCTATTTCTTCTTTTAATTTCATGTTTTCTTTTTGTAAAGTTTGTTTACTATTGTATGTTATGCTTAACGCTACAACGCTTATAACACATACAACACATAATATAATTTTATCTTTCATTCTTTTTCACTCCTTTTTAAAGCAATTTCTAGTTTCTTTGTTTTTTGATAGAGTTCATCATTTTCATTTCTTAAAAACTCTATGATTTCTTCTTTGCCTTTAATTTCTTCTTTTAAATCCTCATACTTATTTTCTAATTCAATGTAATCATCTAACAAAGCTTGATAACATTCTTCATTGGTATAAGGTCTCATTTTTCTAACTCCTTAATGGTGTTGTTCTTTGTATTGATCAATACCAATTTATCATTTAGATTTTTAACATAAAGCCATTCTTTTGGGTTTAATCCATTTTCAACTAACAGCTTTTTCATTTCAAAATTTAATCTCTTACCATGCTTCATTTTTTCACCTCTTTAAAATACTTTTTAAAATCTTCTCTAGGCATTGTAATAACATCACGTAACCACTCTTTATTAAACACCTCTTTACATAGCGTTATTTTGCCCCTCCTGTTGATTTCATCATAGTAACGATACCTTTTACCTTTAGGTATTTTTACGAGCCTATACATTCCATTTTTAAGCTTCATGGGTACTAATAAATTCTTTTTTGCTTCATAATACTTATACATGGTGCTATCCTCCAAAGTTCTCTTTCTTTTAATTTGAATAGGCTTCTCTTCCTTTTCTTTTTCTACTATTTGAAAACTTTCATTTACAGTTTTCATAATTTCATCAAATTCATTCATCTTTTAAAACCCTCTTTATCTTTCTAAATCCTAACCACATAACAATAAATGGTGTTATGATAAATATTGCTTTCATTAATGGAGGATTTCCAATAAAGAAAGCTATGATATTACTTATCATTTTCTTCCTCCTTATTTGATTTGTCTATTTTTTTTAAGTGGATAAAATCTATTATCTTCCCATCTTGTTAACCATGTCTCCATTTTTTTATCAGCATATTCTACGGCACGATCACCCATAAAAATTGAACAATGTTGGAAAATGTTGACTACTCTTACAATACTGTTGTCAAATGAGTCAAACATCACCATACTATATTGTAAATCTTCAAATTTTAGTGGATGTTCCATATCCGCCCTTTTGATATTCTTCTTATTACCCATTTTTTTCTCCTTTCAAATTCTATGATACTTATATAAAACTAAAATTGAATAATATTGTGAGTTTTCACATGATTTCACTTAATCTTTTATATGTTCATCAGCATATAATAAAGCACCTACTACAACTACAATCAAAATAGCACCCTTTATTAATGTCCAAAAGATAGTTTCTAACATTGTTCATCACCTCCAACTTTCACATAATAATTTCCAACACTCTTATATCTACAATCCCATAAATCACATACAACACCTCTTACTATACAAGTGTGATGATTGGCTATTGTAATTAATACACCTTGTTCCATTTGTTTAGGTGTTAAAACCTTATCCATTTCACTAACTTTATATTTTGTGTTATCAGCTTTTCTAGGTTGTTTTTTCTTTACATAACCAAATTTTTTTAATACCCTTTCCATGACTTGCTTTGATGTTGGGTCATAGTAGCACTTTAAACTTTCTTCAAATTGAAGTTTTAAAGCTTCATCATAACTAATACCTAAAGTTCCTACTAATGCTCTTGTTGAGCAATCCCCTGTTTTTCTTTTTTTAGGGTTTACATTGACTTCCATAAATTTGATCATTTTATTCCCCTCCTAAATTTACGTTGTATCTTCTATTTATGATTTCTAAATCTTTACCAGCTAGTGGAATTAAAGGTATAAATTCTTCCTTGTATTCAAAATAATATGTAATTGTACTATCATTTTCTTCAATGTAATAATTACCTTGTTTATCTACATAAACATAGCAATTTTGATAATCACCTAATATATCTCTTTGAAGATACATATTAGTATTAGTTACTTCAATATCTTCAAACTTTTCACCTTTTTTTACTTTGCAAGTAACATCAAAAGGGATTATTGCACCAACTTTCCCTATTAATTCTTTGCTTAATCTACCATATGTTAATTCTTCTTCTTGTTCCTTTGTAAAATAAACCTTGTTTCCATTTTCAATATAATAATGTTTGATCATCTTTCTTATCTCCTATCTAAATTTACTATTTGAAGCTATATAATTAATGTATAGCCATTATTTATAGCATTGTTCACATGGTACTTCTCTTGTAAATCCTTGAAATCCAATAGGCTCAACAACATAATACATTTTTCCATCACCGTAATAATCACATACACGATTTAAAATTTTTACATCAAAATCTTCACCATGATTATTTACTAATTTTACTTGTTCACCATTTTCAAAATATTTTTTCATATTTATGTACCTCTTTCTATTAAATTAGTGTTGTAAGTGTTATCGCTTCACTATTTTATTATTGTAATGTGTCACCATATCTATATACTGTAAAAGTTCTAACGTGTCTATTTTTATCATATATACCAGCATTGCTCCAACCATCAAAACCTAGTTTATAAGCTATATAATTTAATTCATCACCATTAAACCCATTTAATGACTCAAACAAATCTTTTACATCTCCTAATGTTGAATTTTCACCATCATATTTATAAAAGCATTTTTGGAAATTAGTTTCATCTTCCTTTGCTTCTCTAATGATTTCCCATAAATCATTAATACTATATTCAATATTGTATGTTGTTCTTACTTCCACTTTTCTAATTTTCATCTTTCTTTTCCTTATTGATAACCTTTTGTTATCCCTTTCTTATTACACCTTTATTATATAGGTATTACATGTATATGTCAATATTTTACAGTAAAGTTTTTCAATTTTTTTGCAAATAAAAAGACATTGACTATTTATCAATGTCTCTTGTTTGATTAATATGTTCATCTAATCTTTCATGCAATGTCTTTGTTGATTGCTCTACAAGTCCAACACGTTTTTCTAGGCTTCTCATTTGTTCGATTGTTGCCTTTGTATCGCTTCTTATATCATTTGTAGTAGTGCATAATTGATCTAATTTCATATTCATCTTAATTCTATTTTCTACTTGCTTCTCTTTTTCTCTTTGATGTTCTTCATCATCTTTCTTTGCGTTTCTACGATAATTCAATGCGGTAAATACAATACTTGCAACTGAAATCAATAACGCTACACTAATTGTTGTATTTCCGTCCATTGTCTATCCCTCCACATCTTTTTTAGTAAAGTAATATGTAATAACAGCGGTAATTACACTTGATGTTAATTCATTTGATAATTGCCCTGTTACCGCCATATATACAAATACCGCCATGACTGTTAGTGTCATGATACTTTTAACCTTTAGCAAGGCTTTTAGTTCTTTCATAGACATACCTCCTTTCTAAACTGTAATAGTTCCTATATTTGTAACGCTTGAGTCAACATCAATAGATTTATTTACAAAGTTACCCATCATTAACTTTTTACCTCTTAATCTTATTGATGTTCCTGAACTCATAGAGATATTGTTAAATAATGATTTATCACATTCATAAATTCCATACGCTGTATTTGAAACGTTTGTTAAATTAATTTCACTATTTGAAACATCTTTACAAGACCAAGCACCATAGCAAGTACCTGTTGAACTAGCACAATCAATATTAATGTGGCAATCGTCATAATGACCTCCATAGAAACCATACATTGTTTGCCCACTTCTTTTAGTTGCTTTGATATTAGCGTGTTTAATTGAAATGTGATCGGTACAACTCATAATAGCTATATTTCCACTTAAATTAATCAAAGGAATTGTAGCACTTGCAAAATCAACTATAACTCTTCTATTTGTTGTCGCTGTACTATTGAAATCAAATACATTCCCATCAATCGTACTTGTAATTCCTAGCACATCACAAACTTTAATATAAAGGCAAGATGTATCTTGAACACCTGCATAGTTTCCAACCCCTTGTAAGAAGTCTTGAACCATATTAGATAGTTTAACGTTATCGTTTTGCCCTGTTGCTTCATAACAGCAATTATAAGTATCATTGACTTTCTTTTCTAATGCTTCAACTCTTAAAACTGTGCTTTCAGCTACTGTACCCTCAACCGACTTTTTATTTACAAACTCAACTTTAGTACCAATAACGCTTAACGGACTTGTTAAATGAATACTAGTTCCATCATCACTAATACTATATTGATTGTCATTTGCTACTAAACCATTAATAATAATTTCTAATACATCTAATCCGTTGTTATCAAATAATATTGTAGATGGAATAGAAATGTCTTGCTCATTTGCATTTACTGTTGCATATAATGAACGATATTCTCTATATAAACTTGTTGCTTTTACTTCTTCTTTAATGCCATTAAACCAATTGTTAAAGTTTTGTGTTTGAGTATCATACCAATCTTCAAAACTTTGTGTTTGATTGTTTATAAAATTGTCTTGTGCTTCTTCATATTGATTAAATAATGTAGTTGTATCAAATTGTTCAATCAATCCTACAATCCAGCCACAAACATTATTGTTTGATCGTTGGTCAGTAATTAAAGCTGTTGTGATTGCACTAATATTTTTAGACACTAGAATATCAGCTAAAGCAATCTCATATACACTTTCATTTCTTGTTAATGCTGGTGGTGTAGGGTTTGAAGCTAACGTACCTTGTTTAACGTATATAACTGTATTTCTATTAGTTAAACTTCTTTGAATAACAACCCTATCAATACGATTTAAAACAACATCACTATTTGCAATTTCTAATGTTGTATCACTTTCAATTTCAAACCAATTAAAGCCTATTTGCCCTTTACCTGTTTTTACAACAACATTCATTCCACTACTTGCTACTACTTGACAAGCGCTTGAAACCTCCGCATAAATACCATTTTCACTTACCAAACCTTTTAGAAACTCGTTTAAATCATCACAATTATAAGTTCTATCAGGTACTCCATCTTGCATTATTGCATTAAAAAATCCACTTGCTAATTCTATAGCCATTTTTTGCACCTCCTAAATTTCAAACGTGAAACTAAATACTTTTCCGTTTTCATCTTCACTTTCAGTTACTTCAATAATTCTTACATTTGCATATAACCCTTGCCATCTTTTCATTTGTACAGTTACTATATCGCCTAAAAAGAAATCTTTGTTATATTCATAGCCTAATGTATTTAACAAATCACCGCTAAAGTTTTCGGTAAATGTTTTAAGTTCTTCTAACCCTTGCAATCTCATTTGTTCGGTTAGTTCATCATCAGTAATTTCACCATCATTTGAACTCATATTTCTTTGGTCTACCCAAATTTCATTTCTTGCTTCTCCTGTCGGTTCATTACCATTAAAGGCTGTTACAATCTTTCTTGCACTTCCCTCTCCCTCACCAGCAACATAAGCAAAATTAATAACCTTGCTTGTTGTTTTTGTATATTCAACGTTATCAAGATTATCATAATCATCACTGAATACTACAAAGGGATTATCATATTGAGCGTATGATCTATTTGTGCCTTGGTATAAATCTAAATATAATTTATTGTTTTTGAGTGGCATTTTTAAACCTATTTCATACGCTTTACAAATTTCAACAACCTTATCATTTACGTTATCACCTGTAATTTGCATACTTACATTAGTTGTAAATGTATCAGGTCTTGCACCTAATACTATTTTATCAATTTTTCTACTCTTTTCACTTGGATTTATTAAGTTTTGGTCAACAAGTCCTCTTATGATATTAGGTATCGTGTTGTAAATGATTGTTTGACTGTTTACAACTCTTTTTGATAGATAATAACCACTTGCAAATTTACCTGTTACTTTTATGTTATCTCCATTATCACTATCATGTGTTAAGGTAACATCTTGTATAACTCCAATGTTATTTGTGTTATCATCCCTTATTACATATAGAGATTGAGATAATAATTCCAAATGTTCTTGTGTAATAGGCATATATAACTCATACTCTCCACTTTCATAAAAACGATCATTCCATATAACACTAGCATTTTCAATTAAACCTATTCTTTCAAAATTACTTTTAGCTAATACAACTTGCACGATTAAATACCCTCATATTGTGAATAATGTTTAAATTTAATATCAATAAATTCATTTCCATCATCAGCCGAATAAGTAAAAGTATTATCTCCACTATCTAGCTGTAAAAATGTACTGTTAGGTTTTAATGAATTGAAAATGTTAGTTTCTTGTGCGTTTCTAATCAATTTAACTTTTTTATTGTTGGTTTGAGTTGTAATAATAATTCTATCTCCATTGAGCATTGTAAATGGTCTTTCTTCACATCCAAAACCTATATACTCTTGTGTTTCACGATTATATACAATAGGATTTACGATTGTACCTCTTGCGTATATGTCAATTTCCATACCACATTTAATATTCCCCTCATTGATTAAGTTTAGTATTTGAATAGTTTCATATACACTAAATGGAATAGGTTTAACAGTATAGAAAGGAAAATAAAATCTATTGTCAACTGTATTAATACTATTGATTGTTTCTTGTAGGTCTTTAAAGAATGGTTCAGGACAAATAGCTGAAATTTGACAAACTTGTTTATTGCTAAACATACTTGTTTCTATTGTTTCAACTCTTCCCTCAATCCATACGTTTTTGCTGTTGTTTGAAAAATACATTTTCATATATTTTCCTACCTGTGCATATTGATATAGATTAAGTCTATTGACTTCAACATTTCCATTTATAGCTATATAAAGAACAATATTTCTTGATGGTACTCTAGCATTTGTAATAATTGAACCATCACCAACATTATTAGATGAAGATATAGAAGCATTAGGAGGGTATAATCCATCAACTTCATATAATTGGTATTTAGTTTCATCATTAAATTCCAATTGATTGCCTTTTGCGTTTTCGATAATACACTTTAACATTATACCCCTCCTTACTTACTATACATTTTTTGTAAATTTCTAGTTTGTCTATAGATTTCTAATCTATTTAATGCTTTTGGTGAGTTATTAGTTTGATAGAAGTTATTAACTACTTGTGTAGCTTGTCTACTTCCTAGAGGTTGACCATTGCTATTAGTTAAAGTATTAATGCTTCCATTAACGCTTGTATTCATTTCACTCATAGCATTTTCAAGTTCTCCATTAAATGTACCAACTAACTTGCTACCTAGATTTTTAACATCATTTAACAATGTATTTTGTTCATCACCTAAACCTAATTCAGCACCTTTTAAGAAATAGACCAATGATTTTCTAGCTATATGAGATGGTGAATGGTTACCAATAGAGTCATTGAACCATTTAACGATTTTAGAACCTAATCCAGCAACTTTACTTAATAAGCTTGATTGTTCTTGTGGATCATCAATACCTTTTTTAGCACCTTTAACAAAGTTTTTACCTGCTGTTTGTGCTTCGCTTTGCTTATCCAATTTTTTAACTGAATCGTTAGCTAAAGTTTCAACCGCTCCTGTTACTGAAATTTTATTATTATTAACAGCGTTTGTTACACTGTCAACGTTCCCTTTCATAGCACTACTAAAGTTTCCTTTTTTGTTTGCTACTTTTTCAACACTTTCATTTCCTACCTTGTCAAAACTGTCTTTTACTCCGTCTCCGTCAGTATCAACAGTATATACCATGTTTTTAATTGTTGATTGTAAATCAGGTGGTAATTCACTAATGATACTGTTAAATGTTTCTTCACTATCAGTAGCCATAGATTTCCAAGCATTTACAACGTCAGGTGAATTTTCATTGATTGTAGAAGTTTGAGCAACTAATTCATTTGCTAATTCTTCCAAACGTTTTTGTCCTGCTTCAACTTGTGCTTTATACTTGCTATCATTTGCGTCTTTTCCATTTTTAACATCTTGATCTAACAACTTTTTATTTGCTTGAACTGCTAATTGTTGGTTTTGAATTTGTTCGCTTAAAGTAAGTTCTACACTATCTTTTCCATCTTTATAACCTTGTGATACGCTATTGATTACTTTTTTCCAATCTTCGGCATTATCACTTGCTAACAATGTAGCGTTTTGTTCATATGTAGCAATGTCTTTATAGTAACCATCTACAACAGTTTTTTGATCATTGTATTGCTTTTCTTTTGTGGCTTTTTCTACTGTAGCTGTTTCCATTCTTGACCTTGCCATACTTAAATCTAATTGAGTTGCGTATGGGTCAGCTAAAACCTTGTTATATTCTTCTTTAGCTTTCTTTAATTCATTTTCGCTTTTAGTTAATTCTTGTTGGAATTGACGTTGTTTATCAATAGCCTTTGTACGATTTTCAATAGCTTGTGTATATGCTTCTTCTTGTGCGCTTAAAATCAATTCAGCCTTTTTCTTCAATACAGTATTATCAATTTCTTTTTGTAAGTCTTGATAGTTCTTAATTTGCCCATCAATTAAAGAAATTTCTACACCTGTAGCATTTGATAACTCATTGAGGATAAATTGAACACGATTTTCATATCCCTCTTTAACTTTTCCGTTTTCATCAACTAATGACTTCAACTCATTATTTAAATTAGCTACATTGTCCATTTCAGCCATGTTAGAACTAATTTGTTCTTTTTGCTTATCAATAACCTCTTGACTTGCATTAATTTCTTCTTTTATTTCCTT